>Ga0265298_10003542_pt1 | contig 20558 bp, 17 predicted proteins | sample AusTroGonzalo_MG_3_FD_193486 | JGI IMG/M metagenome (GOLD analysis project Ga0265298, IMG submission 193486) | Bovine rumen microbial communities from tropical cattle in Woodstock, Queensland, Australia - Gonzalo_01 | ecosystem: Host-associated > Mammals > Digestive system > Stomach > Rumen ... | reverse complement strand
TAGCCGATCTCTTTCGCAGCAAAATCCCTGTTTCCGCAAGAAATATTCCCGATCACCTTCCCTGATTCCATCAGTTCAATGGCGTAAAACGTCTTCGATCCGAGACGGTATTTCAGGTGCTTTCTGCCGTTTTCATACGTGATCCCCGGATAGCCTTCAAACTCATCATCCTCAAGCTGGGACAGAAACTCAAACAGATCATCATAATCGGATTCTCTGAACGGCCTCAGAAGCAGCCGTTCGGTCCGAATCTCCTCCGGCATATTCACATTCCTGTTTTCTGATACGGAATCATCAATATATTCATTTTTCATGCTTCCTTTTTCCCTTAAAATTCATCCGGGTTCTGACGCAGGCCCATCGGCCTGAAGCCGCTTCCCGGAATCCATTCTACACTTTGATCCGCATATGTCCATACATCAGGCGGTAACTTGCAGAAATATGCGGGTGAGATGCAGCGGGAATCTCTCAAATAGAAATCACCAAGAAATGGTGTCCGGATCAAATCATCCTTCTCGCCGTTTGACGTAAATGACGAGAATGATTAGAATGTGAAGAGCAGGATGAGTCGAATGCTGGCCGGCTTTGACAGGCCGGAATCTGTGAAGGAGAAAAGGACAAATGAAGCTGGAAAAGATAGCGGATAACCTGACCGTTTGCAAAGTGCGGGATATATCAGATATCGACATGGCAGCCGGATTCTTTTTTTTCGGGAAAACGGATGAAGAATTATCCCTGGTTTGCAAAACGGAAGACACCCCTGCTGAAACCGTTGCGCGGGATGACGGATGGAAAGGCTTCCGCATTCAAGGGACGCTGGATTTTTCATTGATCGGTATTTTGTCAAAACTGTCAGGGATCCTTGCCGATCATAAGATCGGCATCTTTGCCGTATCGACATACAACACAGATTATATTTTCGTGAAGGAAGAAAACTTTGACAGGGCTTTAAAGATCCTGGCGTATGAAGGATATACAATTATATAAGATCACTTTTCAGCTGTCCAAAAAGTATATTTCCCTTTCTCTGCCCAGCGCTTTTCCCCATTCAGGCAGACCAGCGTCCGCACCGGGGTGTCCAGTTCATAACGGATTCCGTCTTCCCGGTATACCCACAAAGCGCGGATCGGGCCGTGGCGCGTGTCCAGTCCAGCCTGCAGCCAGCCCAGGCGCTTATCGGGATGCGGCTCATAGATGAGTTCGGCAAAGCCGGGCTGATCCTCCGCATGCAGCAGGCCGGCAGCTTTCTCAAACACCCAGTCAGCCACTGCGCCGTAGGCATAGTGGTTGAAGGAGTTCATATCTTTTGACCAGAAGGTGCCGTCCTCACGGATACCGTCCCAGTGTTCCCAGACCGTGGTCGCGCCTTTGGTGACGGGATACAGCCAGGAGGGGTATTCCCTGCGCAACAGCAGGTCCCACGCCAGATCCGAATAGCCGTAATCGCTCAGCACGTGCAGAATATGCGGCGTACCCATGAAACCTGTCCGCAGCCGGACGCCGTCCCGGCGGATGAGTTCCGCAAGATCGCCGGCTGTTTTCTGTTCATCTTCCGCCAGGTGGAAACGCAGAGCCAGCACATGCTCGGTCTGGGTTTCACAGGTGGGAAAAGCCTTGCGGAAGGCAGCGACGGTGCGGCTGTACTGTGCTTCATACTTCTCCACATCTGCCCCGAGCAGTTTTCCGGTCCGGATCACCAGATTCAGGGAATTGGCATAGAAAGCGCTGGCGGTAAAGTCATCCCGGCTGGAGCCCTTGTAGCTGCCGGACGGCGCATCCAGTCCAAGCCAGTCGCCGAACTGCTTCCATCCTGTCCAGAGATCAGGCGTGTCAGACATGGACGGAATACAATCCACCCACTTCCGCATACTATCAAACTGGTCTTCCAGTACTTTCCGATCGCCGTAGGTCTGGTAGATCTGCCATGGACAGATTACAGCCGCGTCTCCCCAGGCCGCTCCCGACGGATCATCCGGAAGCACATTGGGGATCACACTGCTGACGCCGCCGTTCGGATACTGGTCCGCAGCCAGATCCCTGAGCCATTTCCGGAAGAAACGCTCCACGTCATAGAAGAGGCTTCCTGCTTTCACAAAAGCTTCCGCGTCACCGGTCCAGCCCAAGCGCTCATCCCGCTGCGGACAGTCGGTCGGAACATCCAGATAGTTGCCCCGCTGTCCCCAGACGATATTGGAGAAAAGCCGGTTCATCAGCGCGTCCCCGGATTTCAGCCACCCGATGCGCTGCATGTCGGAATGTACCGCGATGGCGGTGAATTGTTCCGGCACAGCCTCACCGGGCCAGGACAGCAGCCGGATATAACGGAAACCGAAGAAGGTCAGCGTAGGATGCCATGTCTGCAGGCCGTCCCGGCAGACATACCGGACCTCCGCTTTGGCGGAGCGGTAGTTTTCGTTATACCAGTTGCCAGCTTTATCCTGCACTTCAGCATGGTCGAAACGGATTTCTGCTCCTGCCTGCGCATGAACGGTGAACTCAACATAACCGGTAACCTCCTGGCCGAAATCCACCACGGTATCTCCGCAGGGCGTCCGGAATACCTTACGGGCGGTGATCCGCTCCGTTTCCCGGACGATCTCTCCCTCTTGGGGTATCAGAATCTCCTTCGGCCACTCCAGCAGGCGGACGGCCTGCCAGTCAGATGTAACAAACCCGGCGTCAAAAGTTTCTCCGTCGTATAACTCACTGAAACGGATTCCACTCTCGCCCCACAGCCAGCTTTCATCTGTCCGGAGGACTTCCTCCGCCCCGTCGGTATACGCGATACGCAGCGACGCGATCAGCCCGCAGGGCTGCGCATAGCGGCGTTTCTTGTCTTCGCTGCTGATCCAGCCGGGTATCGGTGAACGGAACCATCCCCTGCCCACGGTGACGCACAGATTATTTTCTTCCTGCAGCATTCCGGTTACGTCATAGCACTGCACCTGCAGGCGGCTGGCATAGCTGGTCCATCCGGGCGCCAGGATAAAGTCTCCCACACGCTGCCCGTTCAGCCGGGCTTCATAGACACCCAGCGCTGTGATTTCCAGTTCCGCTTTTCCAATGGGCTTCCCGACCATAAAAGAACGGCAGAACACCGGAACGACGTCTCCGGTGTCCTGTGAGACAGTAATCCAGTTGCTGTTTTTAATTTTCATGAAATTACACCTGCCTGTAAATTTTTTTCAAAGCGTTCCCGTCAGCTTTCCTTTGGTTTATTTTCCGATAGATCTTGATATTATACCATAAGAGACGCAGGATGTGTAGAAAACACAAGAGATACTTGCGATCCGGCTTTCCGGTTCGTTTGTTCCTGCAGACTTGAAAATATCGCGGTTGCTGTTGACAAATACCCCATAGGGGTGTATTCTGTTTCGCAGATACCCTACCGGGGTATTCTGGAACGGAGGGAAGCAGATGGCTGAAGAAAAAACCTGCGAACACTGCCATGAAAGAAAAAAGAAGAGGACGCCCGAAGAGCAGAAGGATTTGCTGAAACGCCTGAGACTGGCTGAGGGACAGATCCGGGGAATACAGAACATGGTGGAAAACGATGCATACTGTCCGGATATTCTGATTCAGGTTTCCGCTGTAACAGCCGCATTGAACAGTTTCAACAAAAAACTGCTGGCCTGCCATATCCGAAGCTGTGTTTCCGAGGATATCCGTTCCGGCAATGAAGAAGCAATCGACGAATTCGTCGGGATGCTTCAGAAACTGATGAAGTGAGCGAGGCGGATCAGACAATGGATCAGTATATCGTTACAGGGATGAGCTGCGCAGCCTGTCAGGCGCGGGTGGAAAAAGCGGTTGCCCAGCTTCCCGGTGTAACCAACGTATCCGTCAGCCTGCTGACAAACAGCATGGGAGTAGAAGGCTCCGCCACGTCGGAAGAGATCATCCGGGCGGTGGAAAAAGCCGGTTACGGGGCTGCCGTCAAAAACGGAACCGATGAAAAACCGGTCTCCGGCAGCAGCTTCGCCGGGGAAGAGGACGCCCTGAAGGACCGGGAGACCCCGAAACTGAAAAAGCGCCTGATTCTGTCCGCGGCTTTCCTGCTTGCCCTGATGTATATCACCATGGGGTTCAATATGTGGAAGTGGCCTCTGCCTGCTTATTTCACGCACAATCATCTTGCCCTGACGCTGACCCAGATGATTCTCGCGGCGGTGGTCATGGTCATCAACCGTAAATTCTTTTCGAGCGGATTCAACGCCCTGATTCATCGCGCGCCGAATATGGATACACTGGTAGCGCTGGGGTCTTCTGTCTCCTTTGGCTGGAGCCTTTACGTTTTCTATCAGATGTGTGGAATGATCACTTCCGGCACACCCAATATGGAACTGATGGATTTGTACCACAATCAGCTGTATTTTGAATCCGCTGCCATGATTCCCGCTCTGATCACCGTCGGAAAGATGCTGGAGGCACGATCCAAGGGGCGGACCACAGATGCCCTGAAAAGCCTGATACGCCTGGCGCCGAAAACAGCCGTGCTGCTGCGGGACGGAAAAGAAACAGAAGTTCCGGTGGAGCAGGTACAGGTCGGTGATCTCTTTATTGTACGCCCCGGCGCGAACATCCCGGTAGATGGGATCGTACTGGAAGGGGCAAGCGCGGTCAACGAATCCGCCCTGACAGGGGAATCCATCCCGGTGGACAAGGCGGAGGGTGATACAGTCAGCGCGGCCACCATCAACACTTCCGGCTATCTGAAATGCCGGGCGGCAAGAGTCGGCAGGGATACGTCGCTGGCGCAGATCATCCATATGGTGTCCGATGCCGCAGCCACCAAAGCGCCGATCGCACGCATCGCAGATAAAGTATCCGGGATTTTCGTCCCCGCGGTAATCGCCATTGCCGCCTTGGTCGTCGCCGGCTGGCTGATTGCCGGCGAAACCGTCAGTTTTGCCCTGGCCAGGGGAATATCCGTCCTGGTGATTTCATGCCCCTGCGCACTGGGGCTCGCAACGCCCGTAGCGATCATGGTTGGCAACGGGATCGGTGCGAAGAACGGAATATTGTTCAAGACAAGCGAAGCGCTGGAGAATGCGGGCCAGATGCAGATCGTTGCGCTGGATAAGACCGGAACCATTACCACTGGTGAGCCGAAGGTAACGGACCTCTGCCCTTCGGACGGATACACGGAAACCGACCTGATAGAAAAAGCCTGCGCACTGGAACAGAAGAGCGAGCATCCGCTTGCCGGGGCGATCTCAGCCGAAGGGGCTGCCCGGGGAATCACCCCTTTTGAAGTATCGGATTTTGCCGCGCTGCCGGGGAATGGGCTGACAGCGACGCTGAACGGCCATCGTCTCCACGGCGGAAGCGGAACCTACATCCGAGGATTGGTCCAGATTCCGGATTCCCTGACCCTGGAAGCCGAAAACCTTTCCGGACAGGGGAAAACGCCGTTATTCTTCGAGGAGGACGGGAAACTGGTAGGGATTATCGCCGTGGCGGACAGGATCAAACCCGACTCTGCGGAAGCAATCCGGCAGCTGAAAAAGCAGGGGCTTCGCGTCGTCATGCTTACCGGTGACAATGACCGTACCGCCCGATCTATCGGACAGTATGCAGGTGTGGACGACGTGATTGCCGGCGTGCTGCCCGACGGGAAGGAAGCCGTGATCCGGGCCCTTCAGGAAAACGGCGTCGTTGCCATGGTGGGCGACGGGATCAATGACGCGCCGGCGCTGACAAGGGCTGATATCGGCATTGCCATCGGTGCAGGGACAGACGTGGCAATTGATTCGGCGGACATCGTCCTGATGAACAGCTCCCTGATGGATGTCGCAGCGGCCGTCCGGCTTTCCCGGGCGACGCTGAGGAATATTCACGAAAACCTGTTCTGGGCGTTTTTTTATAACCTGATCTGCATTCCCGTGGCTGCGGGACTCTTTGCCTGGAAAATGAATCCGATGATCGGGGCTGCCGCAATGAGCCTGTCCAGTTTCACGGTATGTATGAACGCGTTGCGGCTGAACCTGTTTAAAATCCGGGACTCATCGCACGACAAACCACTCCGCGGAAAAAGCGGAGCCGTTGCAGCGATGGACAATATCAAAACAACTGGAAATGAAAGGAGTCAAACCATGAAAACAACTGTCAGAATCGAAGGAATGATGTGCGGACACTGCGAGGCAACGATGAAGAAGGCACTGGAGGCGCTTCCGTTTGTGGAGAAGGCCGAAGTCAGTCATGAAACCGGAACCGCTGTGCTGACACTGTCCGGCGCTCTGGATGCGCAAAGCGTGAAAGCCGCTGTTGAGGGAAAAGATTTTACTTTCCTGGGGATTGAGGAACAGCAACCGTAATACAAAGGAATTCATGAAATCCTTTTTTTCCGTTCTTTGTCCTTCCTGGTTACGCTTTTGTTACGCTCTGCCTGGTAATATCAGATCAAGCAAAATCACGGACATGAACAGGAAAAAGGAGGAAACGAACCCCATGAAGAAACTGATTTCACTGACACTGGCCATGGCCATGCTCCTGTGCCTGGGCGCGCCGGCCCTGGCTGCGGAGGCTTTCACAGAGAAAGCCGTTCCCGTATACCGGGACAGCCTGGACAGCCATGAAACCGCCCAGATCCGCGTGTACGGCGAGATTCCGTATATGAAGATCGACGCTTTCTATAACAGCCTGTATTTTACCGGGGCGGAAAACTATCCCCAACAGGCTGCGCCCATGGCAGTCACGCGCAGCGGCAGCGTCTACGAAACCACGTCCTTCGACGGGACAAAGGGCATTTTTGATGCAGAGGCGGACACCTTTGTATGTGAAAACATGGATACCTACGCAAACCCGCCCTATTACGCGCTGCTGCTTGCATCGGAACGCGACCCCAGCGCGCCTTTCGTCCGTGTTTCCCGTACGGAGTATTCGGGAACGCTGACAGCGAAGGAACTGGACTTCGGGAAATACGGCATTGATCTTGTGGGCGACGGGGACGACCTGTGGGTTCCCCTGGCCGCGCTACAGTGCCTGTTCAGCAGCCCCTTCAACTATAACGCTTCATATAACGGGAAGGGTATTTATATGCAGGACGGCATGGAAACGCTCCTGCCCGTGAACGCCAAGACAGCGGACAGCGAATACTACGCCTTTATGGGAAACCCCCGTTCTGAAGAAAAAGTACGGTTCGATTACAATGTGCTCTGCTTCTATATGGATAACTGCTTTGGTTTCCCGGCCAGGAGCAGGCTGTCGGTCAGCATCGCCGAAGCCGGCCTGGACAAAACCCTGGACAAGACCATCGACGGCATCAATCTGCCCGCGCTGAAAGAATACCTGCTTTCCGCCGATATGGAGGACTATGTTTTCGGCCTGTACGCCCTGATGGCCGCGGTGGACGACGGCGGACACACCACCTTTGCCGATCTGTCCCTGGTAACGGAGGAAAGAAAGGCAGCCTGGGCCGAGAAAAATGCCGCTCTCAGAATCGCCTCCTCGGAAAAAAACGCTTATGCTGATGAATCGCTTGCCGCAATACTGAACGTGGCGCAGTCCGTTCCGGTCGCCACTTTTGACCTGTATGAAAATATCACCTATGACAACGGCGAATGGGCGAAGTATTACGAGAAGGGCGATACCGCCTTGTATCTGTTCACGCATTTTTACTGCAACCGTCTGGGCTGGACGCTCTATGAGGACGGCCAATCCAAGGAAATGCCGGAAGATACCATGGGCACATTCATGAAGTGCCTGGAAAAGGCGCAATCCAACCCCAACATCAAAAAGTTCGTAATCTTTCTTGCCCTGAACAATGGCGGTGAAAGCGGCATCGCCACCACCATGGCCAAAATCATCAGCGGACAGGCATACCGGCATCAGTACGACGCCTACACCGGCCGGGATGAAATCATCTATTACGACGTCGACCTGAACTTTGACGGCGTATTCGACGAGAAGGACAATGAAATCTCCTATCCTTTCCAGTTTGCCATCGTCGCAGGAGCCACCACCTATTCCGCCGCGAACTACCTGACCAGCATGGCGAAGGACAACGGCGTCTGCGTCCTGGGCGAACAGTCCGGCGGCGGCGCCTGCAGTCCGCAGCCCACGCCAGAATCCGAAGGAACGCTGTTCAATCTGTCCGCCCGCTATAGGTTGATGGACAAAAACAACGACCACGTGGACTTCGGCATTGAACCCGATTATCTGCTGACAGTGGAGAAAGACGGCGGTATCGATTACTCCCGCTTCTTTGATTTCACAGAGATCAGCCGGCTGATGGATGAGTACTATCAATAAACAATGCATAAAAAAGAACATCTGGGCGGATGAAGACCCCTGATAACATTGAACTGCTTTTTTTCTGAAGCGTAACGGCATTGAAAAGTGATGCGGTTTTATCTGAGCAGAGCCACAGCGACGTCGTTCACATTGGTTCCTGTAGGGCCTGTAATGATCAGGCCGCCGGTTTTCTCCAGTGCATGATAAGCGTCGTTATCCTGCAGGACCGCATCGGCTGTAAGCCCATGCTCGAGCAGCTCTCTGTATGTATCACCATCTGCATATCCTCCGGCTGCGTCTGTCGGTCCGTCAGTGCCGTCGCTTCCGACTGAGAAGACGGCAGCGTTTCCTATGTCTGCGATGCCTGCCGCGGAAGACAGTGCGATTTCCTGATTCCGCCCTCCCAGGCCATGGCCGGTGAGCTTCACAACTGTTTCGCCCCCGGCGATAAATGCCATGGCTTTTCTTTCAGCAGCGTGCGTCTTCAGGATCGAAGCCAGGAAACTGCCGGCTTCCTTTGCCTGGCAGCGGAGCTGATCTGTCAGCATAACCGGTTCATAGCCGAGCTTCCGGCAGGTGACGGCAGCGGCAGCGCACAGCTCGCGTACACTGCCGTTGATCTGCGTGTGAACGTTATCCAGGCCTTTGGGCGTTTCAATGTGAAGCAGCTGTTCAGCTGCCTCAGACATATGAAGGTTGTACTTTTCTTTGATTCTCAATGCGTCTTCCGCAGTGGCGGAGTCCGGAGAGGCAGGACCAGAGGCAATCATGTCCAACGGATCACCCAGGATATCCGAAAGCACGACAGTTTCGACAAAGCCCGGCCTGCACAGTCGGGCAAAGCGGCCGCCCTTTACCTGCGACAGGCGCTTGCGGATTGTGTTGATCTCGACAATATCCGCTCCGCAGGCCAGCAGCTGGCCGGTGATATCCTGCAATTCTTCTGCCGGTACGAGCGGCTTTTCAAGCAGCGCACTGCCTCCGCCGGAAAGCAGGAAAAGAACCGTGTCCTTTTCCGTCAAGCCGGCCACGAGATCCAGGGCTGCCTGGGTCCCCCTGAAAGAATTCTCATCGGGAACCGGATGGCCTGCCTCAAAGCAGGAAAAATTGGCGATGGGGCCCATTCCATGGCCGTATTTGGTGACGACTACGCCATTCTCTATCCGGTCACCGAGGTAGTCCGAAGCCGCCTTTGCCATCCGCCAGGCGGCTTTGCCTGCAGCCACAAGCAGCACCCGACCGGTGAACTTCCGCCCGTTCAAGGCCCGCTGCACTGCCGCGTCTGGCTGAACGGCCGCGATGGCTTCCCGGACGATCTGATCCGCATGATTTCGCAATAACCGGTTCATCTTTTCCTCCTGTATCTGTTAGTTGGAAAAAGGCACGCACCATGTCAGGCTGCATGGTGCGAAATATTCCTCCGGCTCCTTTAAATAATGAAATTGTTACAGCCGGGAAGCATCGTATCAGTTATAACATCTGAAACACGAATCGTCAATGATGCGGTCAGGATTTCCCGGAACATGCGCTTTCTGGCCCATATTCCGTCTCGCTTCTTTTCATGCCGCGAAGGGCTTTATTCAAAAAGCTCCCGGTCAGGAATATCAAAGAAAACGCCAAACCGTAAATTTTCCCATATACTTTTCTCCATTTGTTATCTATAATTGATAAAAAGACCGGAAGGGGTGACAATTTTTGAACGGAATGCTAAAGCGCGGCTATATCGGTCATCCGGCGCAGCTGGCAACGCTTCGCCGGGTGACACTTCGGGAAGGAAAGGCCAAAGGAACAGATATCATAGAAGCGGTGACGCCTGCCGGACTGGCGCTGGATCTGCTGCCGGACTCAGGGCTGGATATCGGGCAATGCCGCTTCCGGGGTATCAACATGAGCTGGATGAGCAAAAACGGCTATGACAGCCCCGCCGTTTTTGTCCCGTATGAAAACGAGTTCCTGAATACGTTTCCCGGCGGTTTACTCTATACCTGCGGACTGCGCTCCGCCGGACCCGCCAACCGGGATCAGGGTGAATGGCATCCGCTTCACGGACGATATCATTCCCTGCCTGCTGAACAGATTTGCGCGGAAGTTATTGGAGATGAAATCATCGTTCGCGGCGTCGTCCGGGAAACGGCGCTGTTCGGTCACGTACTGGAAAACCGACGGACGATCCGGATCCCCCTGAACAAAGCCTTTGTTCTCGTGGAGGATGAAATCACAAATTTTACACCCAGGGACGAGGAATTCATGCAGATTTACCACTGCAATTTCGGTTATCCCCTGCTTTCCGAGCTGGCCCGGCTGGAGCTGCCGGAGGACAGGGAAACCATACCCCGGACAGATTTCGCGAAAACAGGTCTGGGAAAGGAATGTTCCTTCGAACCGCCTGTTCCCGGCGAGGAGGAAAGAGTCTTTTTCCAGAAAATGCAGAAGGATTTCCGGGCAGAGTTGGTTAATCCCGCGCTGAACATCCGTATGATCATGACCTGGAGCGGAGAGACACTGCCGATTCTGTCCCAATGGCGCAGCATGGCGGCGGGAGATTATGCACTGGGGCTGGAACCTGCCAACTGTTACATCATGGGACGAAACGCGGAACGGGAAAACGGGACGCTGCCGATACTGAAGGCCTTCGGGACCGTGAAGCACACTGTGAAGATTGCCTTTGAGGAGGAGAAATAAGATGGGAAAGAAAATGACATTTGCCCTGGCCTTCTGCAACCGGGGTTTCATGCCCGGAGAGCTGATTTTCGAAGCCCGGGAGGATATGGTGAAGGCCGTCACCGGCGCGGGATACGACTATATCATGATGGATGCGGAACTGACCCGTTACGGCGGAATTGAGACCCGCGACGAGGGCCTGCTCTATGCGAAATGGCTGAAGGCCCGCGAAGGAGAATATGACGGCGTGATCTTTTCCATGCCCATCTTCGCCGATGAAAACGGCGCCATTACCGCCCTGCAGGACGCGGGCGTACCGATCCTGATGCAGGCATACCCCGATGAGATCGGGAAGATGGATTTCGCCCACAGACGCGATGCTTACTGCGGTAAGTTTTCCGTGACGGACGTATTTACCCAGTACGGAGTGCCTTTCACCGTGCTTAAGCCCCATGTGGTGCATCCGCTGTCTCCTCAATTTCAGGAGAATCTGAGGGATTTCGCGGCTATCTGCCGTGTCGTAAACGGCATGAAGCGTTTCAACCTCGGCTGCATCGGAGCCCGAACCACAGCGTTTAAGACCGTGCGTTTTGACGAGATTGCCCTGCAGAAGCATGGGATCAACGTAGAGAGCTTCGACCTCTCAGAGGTTTTTGACAAAATCGCTGCAAAGGCAGATAATGATCCCGCTGTCGCCGCCAAGATCAGGCATCTGAAGAACTACACGGACTTCAGTCTTGTTCCTGAGAAGAACATGCTGAATCTCGGCAAACTCGCCGTTGTCATCGATGAATATATTGAGGAGTATCATCTTGACGCCCTTGCGCTGCGCTGCTGGAACGAGATGGAAAGCCATCTCCGCATCTGTCCCTGCGTTATTCTTTCTGAGCTGAACGACCGCGGCATCGCGGCTTCCTGCGAGATCGATATGTGCTCTGCTGTCTGCATGCGTGCCATGAACCTTGCCACAGAAAAGCCCACCGCCGTGCTGGACTGGAATAATAATTACGGAGACGATGAGAATAAGGTCATCCTGTTCCACTGCGGGCCGGTGGCACAGGGCCTCATGACCTGCAAGGGCACCGTAACCAACCACAAGATGTTCGACAAGACCGATCCCGGCTCCGGCTGGGGCTGCAACGAAGGCCGCATCAAGGCCATGCCCATCACGATTTCCAACTGCCAGACAAAGAACGGGAAGATCGTGATGTACGCCAGCGAAGCAGTGATCACGGATGATCCCATTGAGGATGGCTTTTTCGGTGTGGCGGGTGTCGCGGAGATTCCTCATCTGCAGGACAAACTCATCACTCTTGCGAGGGGCGGCTTCAAGCACCACACCGCCATCGGCAGCGGCCATGTGAAAGACGTTCTGAAGGAAGCTTTTACTACCTACCTTCACTACGACTGGACGGAGATCGACAGATGAAGATCGCAGGACTGGACATCGGCACCACCGGCTGCAAACTGACGGTGTTCGATAAAAACGGAGAATACCTGGGCAAGGCGTATCGGGACTATCCCGCACGCCGGGCCGTCAGCGGCCGCGAGATCGATATCTCCGTCATGATGGAAAGCGTCTGCGCAGTGATCGGAGAGATGGCGGAACAGTATCCGGACATCGCCGGCATCGGCGTCACCAGCTTCGGTGAAACCTTTGTCATGACCGACGGCGCGGGAGAACCGCTGCATCATGCCATGCTCTACACCGATCCCAGAGGAGCGGAGGAGTGCGCGGAGCTGGTCGGGAAACTTGGTGCTGACCGTATCGCAGATATCACCGGACTGGCTCCCCACGAGATGTATTCTGTCAGCAAAATGATGTGGATCAGGAAACACAGGCCGGAGGTCTATGCCGCCGCGAAGCGCATTCATCTCATTGAGGACTTCGTGGTCCGTCATCTGACGGGGAAGGCACAGATTGACTATTCGCTGGCCGCCCGGACGATGGCTTTTGACATCCGCTCCCTTACCTGGAGCGGGGATATCTTTGAAGCTGCCGGGATTGACGAAAGACTTATGAGCAAGCCGGTCCCCACGGGGACGAGCGCGGGGACGGTCACGCCGGCCGCCGCCCGGCGGACAGGACTCAGCAAGGATTGCGTCATCGTATCGGTTTCCCATGACCAGGTTTCCGCCGCCATCGGTGCGGGAGCCTTTGACGGTTCCGTTGCCGTGGACGGTGCAGGCACCGTCGAGTGCTTAACCCCCATATATGACAGCATCCCGGAGATCCCGGTGATGGCGAAAGGGTTTTTCTCCGTAGTGCCATACGCCGTGCCCGGAAAATACGTAGCCTATGCTTTCTCCTATACCGGCGGTGCGCTGATACAGTGGGCTATGGAAACCTTCGGCCGGGGCGAAACCAACGAGAGCATGGAGATGGCCTGTGAAAAAGAAGGCCCCACGGGTCTGCTTGTGCTGCCTCACTTCGCCGGCGCCGCGACTCCTTACATGGATACCGGTTCCAAAGGCGCGATCCTCGGCCTGACCACCGCCACCACCCCGGGGGAAATCTACCGGGCCTGCATGGAAGGCGTCGCCTATGAAATGCGCCTGAATTATGAGGCACTGGCGGAATCCGGAATCCGGTTCACCAGGCTCCATGCCACCGGCGGCGGGGCAAGGTCAAGGGTCTGGATGCAGATGAAAGCGGATATCCTGAATCTGCCCATCACCACGCTTCAGACCGCCGACGCGGGAACCGTCGGAAGCGCTATGCTGACCGGCCTGGCCGCGGGGCTGTTTTCCAGCCTGGAGGAAGCCGCCGGACGATTTGTGAAGGAAGCTGAAACGTTCACCCCGAGGCCTGACATGCACCGGCAGTATATGGAAGTATATCAACGCTACCGGAAAGTATATGCGGCTGTTCGTCCCCTGATGGAATCATAAAAAGGAGCATCATCAACATGCTGATCAGTCTGACGGATATTCTGAAAATCGCGGAAGAAAAACATTTTGCCATCGGTTCTTTCAATACGCCGAACCTGGAGTGCCTGAACGCGGTACTGGACGCGGCGGAAAAACTGCATGTCCCGGTCATTATCATGCATGCCCAGGTGCATGAACCCGTCGCACCTATCAGCCGGATCGGCCCCGTGATGGTACAGGCGGGCAAATCGGCGAAAATCCCGGTCTGCGTGCATCTGGATCACGGCGAGGATCTGGACTATCTGAAAACCGCGCTGGAGATCGGTTTTACCGGCGTCATGTATGACGGCAGCGTGCTGCCGTACGCGGAGAATCTGGAAAACACCAGAAAAGCCGTCAGATTGGCTGCCTCCTACGGTGCCGGCGTGGAAGCAGAACTGGGGGCACTGGCTTCCCGGGAAGGCGGGGAAGCAGCCGGCAGCCCGGTTTATACCGACCCGGAGGAAGCCGTGATTTTCTGCGCGAAAACCGGTATCAACGCCCTGGCTCCTTCTTTCGGGACGGCGCATGGCATCTATAAATCAAAACCAGTGCTGGATCTGGAGCTGGTAAAGAGCATCGCTGAAAAAACAGGGCTGCCCCTTGTGATGCACGGCGGCAGCGGCGTCAGCGAAGAAGACTATCGCACCGGCATTCAGAACGGACTGCGAAAGATCAACTATTACAGCTATATGTCCAAAGCGGGTGTCACCGCTGTGCAGAATTTCCTGGCCCGGGAGGATGTGACCTTTTACCATGATCTGGCGCAGGCCGCACAGGACGCCATGGAGGCTGACGCGGAGAAAGCCCTGCGGATGTTCAGCGGGATAAACCGCTGAAACGGCAAAAGGGACGAAAGGTTCATCCCTTCCGCCGGCACAGGATGACACAGGCACCGCACTATTGGTCCGGGATTACGCGATCCTGCGTTTCAAGCAGCGCCGGTATCCCGAGATCAAAGCCGCCCGGCGAAAGGCCCATGAGACGGCAGACGATGGGGGCTATACAGCGCAAATCAGACGATTCCATTCCGGTGCCGGAAGGGATTCCGGAGCCAAAGCAGATGATCGGAACGATCATGTCGCTGTCATCCCGGGAGCCATGCTGTCCATGATAGAGATCGATCATCGGCTCCGGTAAAAAAACATAACCCGGTTCTGTTTCCAGGAAGAGGTCCGGACCGCCGGCATAATTTACGTTCAATGAGCCGGCCTCATCGGAATCCCGTTCGAAAACATTTCTGATGCCTTCGACATTTTCATAAAACCGAATGACTGCCTCCCTGTCCTCCCTGCCATACCAGATATATCCGTTCCGGCCGTCAACGACAGCACCGGCAGACGGAAAATTCATAAACGAAAGCGCCGTAAGCGGTATGGCTTTTTCCGAAGGCGTCATGCCATGATCCGCGGTGATGATGACAGCGGTATCTTCCAGCATTCCGGCCTTTTCCATTTTCCGGTAAAGTCCTTCGAGCCCTTCATCCACCGCACGGAGACAGGCTGACATTTCTTCTGAACCGGGGCCGAACCGGTGAGCGATATAATCTGTTGACTGAATATTCACCAGGGTCAGATCAGGCTTTTCCTTTTCAAGAACGGTAAACAGAGAATTGAACACCCAGTCGGCCAGGTCCATGTTGAAGCGAAAGTATTCATCGTTATTGTCGCTGTCCGCCGGTTCCGGCGCGGCGGTTAAATAAGCCGCCGGACGTTTATTACTGACGCCGACGTCCAGTCCCGCTGAGAAGAGAGACACCAGATCGTCCTTGCCGGAGACAAAAGCGGTTTTCTTTCCCGCGGCCGAGGCGATCTGATACAGTGTGGGTACCAGGATCATTTCCGGCTGAATGTTCTTCACACTACGCATGCCGTCTTCTCCCAGCCTGTCATTGCCAACAATGCCATGTTTTGCCGCTCCGACACCTGTCATAATCGCCGCGTGATTCGTGCAGGTATGAGACGGATACGTACTTCGGGCCGTCAGACAACAGGCCCCGCTTTTTGAAATCAAGGTGAGGAAGGAATCCGGTCCAAGCCGCGCAAGATAATTGCTGGAAAAACCATCGAGAACGATGATGACGCATTGATCCGCGTGCCCGAGCTGACCGGAGGACACATTGGCAGGCTGCTTAACTGAATCCACGGTGGATTCGCTGACCGGCTGCGTGGCGGGCTTCTCTGAAACCACAGCGGCTGAATGGCGGACAGACTCCCCAAAGGACGCGTCAGCCCGCTGCCTGATGAACTCAATTTCACAGACATACCACTGCCAGGACCGAAGCGTATAGCTGTCTTTGAGTTCGGGATGCTCCGTAACTGGAAAAACAATTTTCAAGGGACCGCCTGCGTCAGTTTTAATGGGCTTTCCATCGGCATAACCGCTTACCAGCGCAATATCATAGTTCCGGATATCTTCCGCGGATATTTCACCAATCAACCTGTCGCTGCTCTTCACGAGCGCTCCGGTACATCCGTCCGCCCCCGCAAGTTTCATCAGCTCAAAAAGCGTAACGCCGACAAAATCATAGACCTTCCCGTTGCCCAAACCGATGTCTTCAGTATGAATCCGCACAGAATGCTCATTCCACCCGGTTGTTTTCACATCGGTAACGCTGCCTTCCCAGACCAGAGAGACAACTGTCTCTTCCTGAATCTCTCCTGCACCGCAGGCAAAGGCGCTTATACACAGAGCGGTTATCCATACAAGGCAAACGATACAAATCTTCTTCATCTTTCACAATGCCTGCTTTCGACCGTTACTCAAAAATCCCCGGCACCGCCTGTGCATCATGTTGCCACAAGGCATACCAACGCTGAAATCACCCCGATCATGGCCACCAGCGCCGCCATCCATACCACGGTTCTCACCACGGTTTGATGACGCACCCGAAAGAACGGGTATGGCCCGTCGGCCTTCTGTATCCAGTTCATATACAACATCACCAGGCCGTAAAGCAGCGTAACCAGAACCGGAAGGATAACCATTTTATATCCCACATGCTCTTCAAAAAACACATAGCTGATGAAATTGATAGCCGGGCACAGGACATGATGGTAGAGTCCGTTTCCCGACCACAGCAGTATTTTCGGATCACCGCCCATGGGAACCAGGATAAACGCCGTCACCAGGCCGGTCATCGTCATCATACAGACAGAAAGGTAGCGGAGCCACGCGGCATTCTTCCCCGCAATCAGCAGGGCGATGCAGGACAGGAACGTGGTTATGTTGGATAGTTGGGTATAAAAGATAAAGTTCTTCCACTTTCGGTTTGCAACCAGCCTGAACGCCCAGAGCTCAAGCAGGATCAGAAGGATATTCAGGGCAACGCTCACGGGTCTTTCCCCCTTTTCAGTGATTGACCGCCATAACAGGAATATCTTCAGGCGGCTGCCATCCACGTTGAAACCATCATTGAACCAAGGATAAGCGAAATACAGGAGCTTTCCGTTTTCCCTGAGAATTTATTCGGCGGTGAAGGTAACGCTCACCGCAGCACTGACGATCAGCTTTGCGGACTGGACAACAGTGCCGGCATCACCCTCCGTTTCAACCGTATCAAACCTTTTGGCTGCATAAGCATTGCCGGCACTGTTCTCATAACTGTAAACGCCGCCTTCAGAGATTATCTCAATGCCTGTAATTCTTAATCCGGACGCCTCCGCAAGAATCTCCGCCTTCTTCTTTGCGTCAGCCACAGCCTTCTTCATGGCGTCTGTTTCTGCTTTTTCCGTATCAGACGCTGAAAAAGATATACCATTCAGCGTATTCGCTCCGGCAGCAAAACAGACGTCAATGACGTTTCCCACGCTCTCCATATCGGTCACTCTGACCGCCAGAGCCGAGTTGGCATTGTAGGCAACGATTTGTTCCTGGTCACCCGTGTAATCATAGATTGCATAGATGTTGATGAAATCCGTATTAATATTTTCTCCCCTCACGCCATGATCCACGAGCGCCTGCCGGATGGCCGCAATGGTTTCGTTGACTTTTTGCTGTGCTTGCAGGACATCCTTATCCCGCGCGTTCACACCAAGAGAGATCACAGCAGTATCAGCGCTGACCCGCACCTCACCGGTACCATTCACCGTGATCCTGGTATCGGCAAGAGCCGCCGCGGACAACAGGACCAACGCAATGGACAGGAGAACAGCAATGAGTTTTTTCATGGGTTTATACCATCCTTTCCGCGGGAAAGCATCCTTTCCCCTTTCCCACATTATACCTGACGAACGGGAAATAAAAAAGTTCCCGGAAAAAAGCTGGACGGACATGGAAAAAAACAGTATACTTTTTCCATCAGGAATCGATTACAACCTATTATAACAATGGGAGATTTACGCTCATGAACAGGAACGATACGCCCCTTCCAACTGCATCAACGAAACCCTTACCGGAAAATGACCATGTAAACATCGACCAGCTGCTTGAAGAGCTTCACGCTGATTTTGATCCCGTTTACAACATGCTGATGAACTATCAGTGCGCCGTCATGGAAGTGGAAACCAGATTCAATATTCTTAACAACAGGCTTTCCATCCAGGGGGAGCAAAACCCGATCGAATCAATCAAATCGAGAGTGAAAAGCCTTGACAGTATCATTCGGAAGCTGGAAAAGCGCCATTTGCCGATCGAGCTCGAATCGGTTGAGGAAAACCTGAAGGACGTTGCCGGCGTGCGGGTCGTCTTCTCTTTTGTGGACGATATCTACAGAACGGCGGAAAGTTTCCTCGCTCAGGAGGATATCACGCTGATTGAGCGCAAGGATTATATCAAAAATCCGAAACCGAGCGGCTATCGAAGCCTTCACCTGATCATCAAAATACCGATCTATACAGAAAACGGAAAAAAAGATATGTACGTCGAAATTCAGATGCGGACGATTGCAATGGATTTCTGGGCAAGCCTTGAACACAAACTGCGGTATAAGAAGAATCTCAATCCGCAAAAAGCTGAAGAGCTGGCGGAATCGCTGAAAGAATGCGCGGAAACAAGCGCAAAGCTGGACGAAAAAATGCTCCGCATCCGGGACCGCATTGCAGAGGATCTTCAGGACTAGAGAAAAACGGTGAATCCGTCTGTGAACACCGGAGCCGGGATGACATAATACTTTTACTGCCACGAACGCATCCTGCGGCGTATAAACTGACAGAGTGACACGATCACTCACACAGCCAGGAGCGGAAGGAGATAACGCAATGAAAAAGGCAGATGAGAAACTGACGGCTACTGCAAAAGAGAACAGCGTGAGACTTACCCTCAAGCAGGCAGACAAAGTTTCGATGCAGGAACTGAGCGACGAACAGCTGTATAAAGTCAGCGGCGGCGTCGATTATTCGGAAAACTGTGAAAAAAACTGGCAAAATGGTTCAATGGGTTATCATGATTACAGAAAAACCGGCACGACCACGGAAGGTAAATTGTGGTTCACGAATTACGAAATCAGATGTATCCACTGCGGAAAAACTGAATGGACCATTTTTGATCCCGGCGAGTAATGGGGAAACAGCACCCAAATCAACACGTGCTTTTCTTCCCATCCGGTTTCTCAGCGTTTCTCCAGCAATCCCATCTTTGTCATGATGCCATCCACGGTCACTCCGGGATGCGTTACATACAGTCTGGCGATCTGTTCCACCAAGGTCCTGTCGAGTCCGCGCTTTTTCGCAATCGAATCGACCGACAGGCCTTTTTCCGTATCATGAACCACAACTTCGATTTGCCTGTAAAGATTGCCGTCGTCCATCTTCGGCGTTCTTTCCCCGGCAGCATGCGGAATCCGGATCTGTTTTATATCCCATCCATCCGGATTAATCCTCAGGATGGCCATCGTGATCGGCTGAGCAAACCGGCGAGGCCCACAGCTGCCGGGGTTGAACAGCAGGATCCTCTTTTTCCCGGCGGTCTCCCGCCAGTCAGATGCGTACTGATGGGAATGGCCGTATATCGCCAAATCATAGGCCGCCAGATCCCCTGGCAGATCTTTTTTCTTATGGGCCATACAGATTCGGATCTCGCCCATTTCGAAATCCAGGCATAAGGGTAGGTGCTCAGCCCATTCCTTATCATTATTACCGCGAACCGCTTTCACAGGAGCAATCTGTTCCAGCCGGTCCAGAACAGACTGACTGCTGATATCCCCGCCATGGAGAATCACATCGCACCCCTGAAGCGCATCAATCACCTCCGGGCGCAGAAGATTATGGGTATCAGACAGTATACCGACTTTCATCTTCATTCTCCCATCGCGCAGCGGCTGTGTTCAGGGCCCTCAGCGCCGGACATATACCCGGCCCGGAACGCCGCGTTGATTTCCCGCAATTCCTTCCGCCCGTCAATATAATCCTGATACATCCCGATGATGCCGGGACTGCAGCCGTCGCAGAGGCCAGAGATGTTCCCGATAGAATCCGCGACAATCTGCTCCCGTTCTTCCCGGGTCGTATCAGCAATCCGTATACTTTTCATCATTCCGATGCCTCCATCAACGTTCCGGTATGATCCCGGATGCCGCGATCCTCGCAGAAAGATGCTGGCCCTTCTTCTGATACTTCTCTTTCTGGGAAGCAAAAGCCCTGGCCGCGGCCTTCAGCATAATCGCGGAAAGCAGGGAATTGGGACTGGTATCCAACGGTTTCGCGACTTCCATGAAATTGTCGATTTCAATCTCATAATAGTAATTATCCTTGACGAACGGGTTCAGGAGATATTTCAGGAACTCAGTCAGTCCGGCATCGTTATTCCCGCCGCTG
>Ga0265298_10003541_pt1 | contig 20559 bp, 16 predicted proteins | sample AusTroGonzalo_MG_3_FD_193486 | JGI IMG/M metagenome (GOLD analysis project Ga0265298, IMG submission 193486) | Bovine rumen microbial communities from tropical cattle in Woodstock, Queensland, Australia - Gonzalo_01 | ecosystem: Host-associated > Mammals > Digestive system > Stomach > Rumen ... | reverse complement strand
GTACTGGTAAGTACAAGGTCGGTGGTAACTATGCCGCTTCTCTCTTCGCCAACAATCTGGCTCACGAGAAGGGCTATGCCTGCGAATTCTACCTTGACGCCAAGGAGAAGAAGTATATCGACGAATGTGGTGCTGCCAACTTCTTTGGTATCAAGAACAACACCTATATCACTCCTGAGTCAACCTCTATCCTACCCTCTATTACTAACAAGTCACTGATGCAGGTAGCTGAGGATTTAGGCATGAAGGTAGAACGCCGTCCTATTCCTGAGGAAGAGTTGGAGACCTTCGAGGAGGCTGGTGCTTGTGGTACAGCTGCGGTCATTTCACCTATTTCTTATATTGACGACCTTGACACCGGTAAGCGCTATTCATTCGGTGACAAGCCAGGTCCCGTATCTAAGAAGCTGTTCGATACCCTACGTGGCATCCAGTATGGCGAGATTGAGGACAAGCACGGCTGGACAACCGTAGTTATTGACTAGTTTAGCTACTAGTCTAACTATAATTCTCAATACATGGGAAAAGGCAAACTGGCGAAATTCGCCGACATGGAAACCTATGAGAACGTGTTCCAATACCCTTATTCGGTAGTGGACCACGTTCCATTTGATATGCAGGGTCATTGGCGTGAGCAGTACTTCCACAACGACAACCCCATCGTTTTGGAGTTGGGCTGTGGCAAAGGCGAGTACACCGTTGGCTTGGCTAAGATGTTCCCCGATGTCAACTTCATTGGTGTCGACATCAAGGGTGCCCGCATGTGGACGGGTGCCACACAAGCCCTCAACGAAGGACTGAAGAACGTCGCCTTTCTGCGTACCAATATTGAGGTCATCGACCGTTTCTTCTCAGAAGGTGAGGTACAGGAAATCTGGCTTACCTTCTCTGACCCTCAGATGAAGAATCCTCGCAAGCGCCTCACCTCCACATGGTTTCTCAACCGCTATCGTCACTTCCTCTCTGACGGAGGTTTTATCCATTTGAAGACAGACTCCAATTTCCTCTTCACCTATACCTCCTATCTCGTAGAAGCTAACCACCTACCCGTTCTTGTCAAGACTACCGATCTCTATGCCACAGCCTCAAAAGACAGCGTGGCAGCCAGCATCCAGACCTATTACGAAGGCATGTGGATAGCCCGTGGTCTGAATATTAAGTACTTGAAGTTCTGCCTGCCCCGTGATGGTGAACTCGTTGAGCCCGACGTAGAAATCGAGCTTGATGACTATCGTTCCTATCACCGTGACAAGCGCAGTCCCAAAGAAAAGGCGAAGTGATTATTTGGCATAAATAATAAAGCCTCACCAAATTGGTGGGGCTTTATCATTGTATTACTTCTTTGCCTTCTTGTAGGCTTTAAGCTCTGCTGCGGTGGCGAGACCTGCCTTACAACGGTATTCGAGGCGTGCCAGACGCATCTGTTCCAGGAAGCGCTCGCTAGTGTGCAGACGAGCATAGGCTGCAGATGCTGCCAAGCGACCTGCATCAACGTCACTCTGCCAGTGGGCACCTACAATAACGCGACTCTCACCATACATATAGCCACGAGCCAAGAGCGTGTCAGCACGATCAGGATTTATCTCCGACAGCAACAAGGCTGAACTCCAACCAAGGATGGTATGTCCAGAGGGATAGGAGCCGTTCTTGCGCAGTCCAGGTTCATCTTTGGGATAGAGTGTGGATTCATGCATTCGCATGAAAGGGCGACGACGCATATAGTACTTCTTAGGTAACGTACAGATACTGTCGCAGGTGGCAGTAGCATCACGTAACAGCTTATAAATCTCTGGGGTCTCTTCCTTTGATATCTGCATTCCGAAGGGGACACTGAACTCACGGATAATGCAGTCCAGTCCATACTCTGCATCACGGATAGCGATAGCAGCACGTTCCTTATCCTGACGCATCTGCTTGCCCCACATATACTGCATGATGTCATAACTAAAGTGAGCACCAACGGTGTCGGGAGGTGCGGGACACCATTTCAGCATGTCGGGCATCTCCTGGGTGGTGAAATACGCTTCTACATCACTCTGTGCCTGTGCACACACGGTAGCCATCGTCATAACGGCCAGAATCATCAGTTTTTTCATATTCATAATATCCTATATTATATTTATTGTTCTAAAACTTCACTTGCAGGCGGGTTTCAAAAATACTGACCTCATTGTCGGCATAACCGCTGCGGTTAGTCACCTTCGTCCACGAGCCACGGACACGCCATATCATATATTTATTAATGTAGTAGTTGTAGCAGAGCGCCCAGTCGTTGAGATAGCCACCATAGATGCCTGCACTGGCATCCGACAACGATGTATAGTTATACTGCAGGCAGAGTTCCATGTTACCAGCATCAGGCGTGGCAATGCCACCGTCAGTCATGGTGTATTTGTAGTGCTGACCCTTGAGCAGCCCACGTAGGGTGACGTAAACGCCACTGCCTCGGAAGGCATTCAGCCCATTGTCGCGCGAGATGTGGTTATAGAAATACTGTCCCACCACGGAGAACCTGCCAAAAGAGCAGAGGATTTCGGGTGAGAACTTATACATCACCTTAGCATCCGTCACGACAGCCTCCTGCGAGTTCACCTTCGCCACACGGATTGGCCAATTTGTACCGAGCGTGAACTGCTTGTGGTTTAGTGAGTCGGTAATGTCATAGCGAGCTCCCTCGATGCCGCCGCTAATACCCACATGGAATATCTTTCCAGGCTCCGTGAAAGGATGATAAACCAGACGCGTCATCGCCCCCATAGCCTCATCGCCCGTAACATCGGTGGTCTGCTTCATTGCATCGCTCTCTACCACCACACTGGCAGTGGCCAAAAACTGGTCATCCATGTGTTCAAACATCAAGCCCATCATGCGGTCGTTATTAAACGCCGCATTACTATGTGGCTCCTCCATGGTCTCTTTGAACGACGAGCTAGTACAGCTCTGATAGCCATACTGATGGATAAAATAGCCACCACGCACAAAATTCTGTTTGTCAATCGCATACTCAAGGAAGACATCCTTCATCTTCACCTTACCATAGGCAAAGCCCATGTCAATCTTGCCTTTCCACTGACCATAGGTAAAACCTACACCGAGACGCATATCAGGAGTACCCACTCCACTCTTCAATTCATCTTTCTGTTGCTTTCCATGGACGTAGGCCGCATCAAACAGGATGCGCCCTGAGGGTTTCACCTTTAGTTCAGGTTCTTGTGCATTAGAACTAATAGCTGTTGCCAATGCCATCATCCACACTACAATTCGTAATTTCGCCATGCTTAGTTTTCTAGTTAATAATAATATTCGTGTGTAAAGGTAAGATATTTTTTGCAAAAAGTAAAACAAATAGCAAAATAATTGGCATTTACCCCTTTTATTTGTACCTTTGTGGCGCAAAACAGAAAAATGACAATGGCACTATATCCGAAAATGATTATGGATGCGCTGGCTACGGTGACGTATGCTGGTACAAAGAAAAACCTGGTAGAAAGTGAGATGGTGGCTGACCAGCCTGCTATCAATGGTAATAAGGTAACCGTCGTACTGGAGTTCCCACGCGACACAGACCCCTTCCTCAAGTCGACTGTCAAGGCGGCAGAGGCAGCTATCAAATACCACTGCGGCAAGGACGTGGAGGTGGAGATACAGACGGAGTTCAAGTCGAAGCCACGCCCAGAGGTGGGTAAGCTGTTACCACAGGTAAAGAACATCATTGCCGTCAGCTCTGGCAAGGGCGGCGTGGGCAAGAGCACCGTATCAGCCAACCTGGCTATCGCACTGGCTCGTCTGGGCTACAAGGTCGGCCTACTTGACTGTGACATCTTCGGTCCTTCAATGCCCAAGATGTTCCATGTAGAAGATGCACGCCCTTATGCCGTAGAGGTGGACGGCCGACAACTCATCGAGCCCATTGAGGCTTACGGTGTAAAGATGCTGTCGATAGGCTTTTTTGTCAACCCCGATACCGCAACACTATGGCGCGGTGGCATGGCCACCAACGCTCTGAAACAGCTGATAGCCGATGCCAACTGGGGCGAACTGGACTATTTTATCCTTGACACCCCTCCTGGTACCTCAGATATTCATCTGACACTGTTGCAGACACTGGCCATCACAGGTGCCGTCATCGTCTCGACACCTCAGCAAGTGGCACTGGCTGATGCTCGTAAGGGTATCGACATGTATCGCAACGAGAAAGTTAACGTACCCATCCTTGGACTTATTGAGAACATGGCATGGTTTACCCCTGCAGAACTGCCTGAGAATAAATACTACATCTTCGGCAAGGAGGGCTGTAAGCAGTTGGCTGAGGAAATGAACGTACCCTTACTTGCACAGATTCCACTGGTGCAAGGCATCTGCGACAGTGGTGATAAGGGTGAGCCGGCCGCACTAAGCAGCGAGACGGCAACAGGTCTGGCATTCATCAATCTGGCACAAGCCGTAGTCACCGTAGTAAATCGTCGCAACAAGGAACAGCCTGCTACCCAAATCGTGGGTGTGAAATGAAGTCAGTTCTTGCTGACTTCATTCGGCAGCCAGAACCAGAAGGTAGAACCATGTCCCTCGCCTTCTGAGGTGACACCAATACGGCCGCCGCACTTGTCGACAATGGCCTTACAGATGGCAAGACCGAGACCTGTACCCTGCACAAAGTCATTAAGCTTAACGAAACGCTCGAAGACAGCCGACTGTTTCTCCTTAGGAATACCGGTTCCAGTATCTTCACAGTAGAAGCAGAGTCCCTCACGCCGCTGACGGTCTATCTCGCGTGACTCCTTACGATAGCCCACACGGATATGTCCCTCCTTCGTGTACTTCACAGCATTGGTCACGAAGTTGGTAAGCAACTGTTGGAGACGTCCCTTATCCATCACCACAGACAACGAGTCGTAGGGGTTATCTTTCAGGAACTGCACGTTGGTTCCCTGCACACGCTGCTCCAATGTCTGGCAGATATCGTCAAAGACAGGAGGCAGGTCGATAGGTACTGGTTCGATGGCGATGGCCTGTCCCATACTGCTGGCTTCCAGAATATCGTTGATAAGACGGAGCAACATGTCGCAGTTGCTACGGATAATGCGGATGAACTCACGACGCTCGTCAGGACTGTCAACCATCTGCAATAGGTCACTGAAGCCAACAATGGCATTGAGCGGTGTGCGAATCTCATGGGTCATATTAGCCAAGAAAGCACTCTTCAGACGACCAGAGTCATTGGCACGCTCCGTCTCCTCGCGAAGTTTCTTCTGGGCAAGCATCAGGTCAGAGATGTCACGCACCAGTCCGAAATACTCCTTGGGTTTTCCATCTTTACCTAATACAGGAATACCAGACAGGGCAAACCATGTCAGAGTATCTGTGACAGGTGTATAGTTGAACTGGTGAATGACAGTGAAAGGTTCACCCTTGAGCACCACCTCCCTGAAGATACGCTCGGCCTCTGAACGCTGACTCTCGTCCATACCTGCCATATATTCTTCCAGCGTCACGGAATACTCCGTCTGTCGCAAGCTACGTGTAAAGCGAATGATACGCTCGTACTGGTTGAAGGTCCACACATACATATTACTCTCCTCCAACAGATAGCGCAATTGTTTCTCATAGCGATTGATGGCATCGTGGGTTTCCTTCAAATGTCGCTCATGCTCACGCTGCTTCATATACATGTCGCGCTCAGCAGTCACATCACGAGAGGTAATGATATAGTAGACCAGACAACCTGTATCGTCTTTCACGGGCATAACACGTGTTTCAATATACTTATCAAGGCCCCAATCCTGATAAAGCATACGGCCACAGACGTGGAACGAGGCTATATGCTCCTGGTCGACATATCCCTTGAGGAACGGATCTTCGAAGATAGAGGTTTTACGGAAATGCTGTTCACGTTCTTCGGTAACCTCCAACAGGTCACGCATGCGCTGGTTCATATTTATCAGGAAACCATTGGCATCGTGGAATGACATAGCCATCATATTGGTCTCAAAGACCTTCATATACTTGTCTGCCAGTTCCTGGTTGCGCTGCTCCTCCTCCAAATCCTTAGTAATGTCCTTGACGGTGTGTACGATATAACGGGGAATGCCATTCTCACGTTCCATGACAGCACCACCGACAAAGGTTCTCCAGCAAGGCTCATCACTAGTACCTGTATTATAGCGACGTTGTAGCGTCCACGAATCACAGTCGCCACGCTTCATGCTATCAATCAATCCCTTGAACTCGTTGCGTTCATCGGGGGCGATACGCTCAACAAGCTCTTCAACGGAAATACCATTCTTAGGCAACAGATTGCCATGGATATTCTTGACATATCCAAGAATGACATCATACTCCAGGACATAATATTCATCCATGTCGAGTGCCTGAGCCATAATACTGTTCAACTCTGTGTTGCGACGCACAGAGGCCTGTACACGGAAAGAGAGCAGACGACCGGCAACAAAAACGAGAAGGCCTGCCAGCACAAGACCCACCAGGATGAACGGAGCTATCGGAGAGGCATCGTCGTGGACACGCTCGGGATGAAACCACCTGTCGTAGATACGTTGCAGCTCACCCGCCTGTTCCAGACGGGTATACTGGTCATCGATGGCGTCGATAAGGTCCACGTCATAGCCGATGATATGCAATTCACCAGCAGGAATATCTTTCACCTCGTCCAGTACAAGACTGTCGATGGCTAATTCCTGCATTTTCTTCTCAAGGGGTATCTGTCCCCAGATATAATAGTCACTACGACAATTTCGTACACGGCTGAGACCTTCCTTGGGTGACAAATACTGGACATCAAACGGTATGGTATCAACTTCACTGACACGCAAGGCGGCATAGTCGTTTTTCTTGACGCCAATACTAACTCCACTGCCAATATGTGTGATACCCTTGAAAGGGGGAGCGTCAACACGGCGTACAGCACGGATATTATAGTAGTTGATATACTTTTTCGTTTGGACAAACGAGCTATCCTTGTAGTATTCAGAGAGGGCATGCAACAAGTCTGCGCCATGCTTGACAAACATGTCGCTGGCCGTCTGCCACTCCTGCATGACAAACTTGTGGGGAATCTCCAAACGGTTAAGGATGATGTTGAGTACCTCGACATTATATCCTGCAGGTTCTCCATCGCTATCGAGGAACTCAAAAGGACGGAAGTCCCAGTCACAGGCAATAATCAGCGGATGTTCCTCCGTGAAGCCATAGAAATCTTTGGCGGTTGTCGCCGAAGGTATGGTGACAAAGAATAATGCTAACAGTATATATATGATTGAACGTTTCATGATGCAGTTCCTCCCCTCTTCTATTTCCTGACAATTTCAGTATACTTACACGGTATGCTCACCCAGACAATGGTACCCTTTCCTTCTTCTGACTGAAGGCGGATTTTTCCACCCATCTGCGTGACGATATCGTGACAGATGGCAAGGCCCAGGCCAGTACCATGGCTACCTCCTGACGACACGAAGCGCTCAAAAATCTGCTTCATGCGGTCTTCAGAGATACCACAACCCGTATCCTGGAAAGCAATAGCGACACCATCGCCCGTGTACTCATAGCTGGCACGAACCGTACCCTCTGTGGTATGTGCCGTAGCATTCTCCATGATTTGGTCAATCACAAGTCCTATGTTCTGATCATCAATCTCTACCATCAGCGTCTGATAAGGATTATCAAGGACAAGCTCAACGCCCTCATGATGGCCACGATGCCAGATAGACATGCAACGGGCATCGAAGAACTGGGCAAAATCAATAGGTTTCCGCTTGAACTCAATCATGCCGGCATCCAGTCGCGACAGGAACAGGATGTCGTTGATGAGCTTCAGCAGTCGAGAGGAGTTTTCCTTAATTTGTTCGATAAACAACGTCTCATCTTCTGGCACATGAGGTATCTCGAAGAGTTCAGCAAAACCGATGACTGAGCTGAGTGGTGTACGAATCTCGTAACTCATATTACGGAGGAAGACGTTCTTTACCGTCTCAATCTCCTGCGCCTTGGCACTCTCCTTTGCCAGCAATTCCTCGGTAGCCTTAATCTCGCTGATATCACGGCAAGCGCCAAAGTACTCCTTGACATGCCCCTGGTCATCCAAGACCGGAATAAACGACATCAAAACACTCAGACGCATATCTTTCTTGACACGGATAAGTGTTTTGAAAGAAGCCTTCTGAGGCTGTAGTGTACGGTTATCCATGCTATTAAGCATGCGCTGAGCCTGGCGTTTGGACTCGTCAGCAGTAAGTGCCAGGGCACGTGTCTGGGTCAACTCACTCTGTTTGTGTCCCACGCTGGTATATATTAATAAGGTATGTGTATCAGGTGAATAGCGGGCCATACGCACACCACCGTTCTGCAACACATAGTTGAGATTGCGGAAGTAGTTGTTCATCTCTTCGTTAGCATGCTCCTGCAACTCCAGGTTATGCTGCAGACGCTGATACGACTTGACAACCTCTGTCACGTCGCGTCCAGTGCCAAATACATCTATCAAACGTCCCTGACTGTCGCGCAACGGCATCAGCTGGAGCTCATAGAACATATGGCGCTTATGGATTTCAGGATTGAAGACACGATTGTCACGGCCTACCTCATAGAGTCTGGTAAAATAGGACGGTTGCAAGGTTTCTATCGAGACATCGTCGCCCAACACGTCACGCAGGTTCACACGGTTCTTTAGGGCTCCATCCTTACCACCAGGGAAGGCGATATCGGCCTTCTCGTTCATGTCATACATATAGCCCTTGCTGTCGTAGACGATGGTATCAACCATTGCAGAATGGAAGACAGACTGATAGCGCAACATGGTGTCCTTCACCTGCTGCTGGCGCTGACGGTCGGTAGTGATATCACAGTAGGTACCAATGATGTCAGAAGGCTGCCCCATCTTGTCACGTCGAAAAACAGACATAATGACAGACAGAATCTGAAGTTCGCCCGTCACCGGATGCTTCGAACGCACCTCAATCTTCGTCTTCTCCACTTTGCCTTCAGCAATTTGTAGCAGCAAAGCGCTAAGTTGTTTCACGTCTTCAGCCTGCATACGATTGAAGAAAATGGTAGGTGGCTGATTATCGGCCTCTACCTCCCCCTTGTCATTATAGACGGTGACGGTTTTCTTCTCTACATTGAACGTCCACACATGAACATTCCATGTATTGAGGATATGTGCCAGACGGTTATTGCTTCGACGAATAGCTTTCGTCATCTTGTTCTCACGGAAACGATAGAGGGAATAGTAGCCCACAGCAGCCATGAATGCCAGTATCATAGCACCTATGACGAACCATATCCAGACAGGAATACCACTGTCCTTACGCTCAGGGTAGAACCACTTATTTTGGATGGGCTGCAACTTGTCTTCTGCCTCCAGGCGCGAATAGATATCATCGATAAGGTCAAGCAGGACCGGATGGCTTGAGAAGAATTTATACTCGCCATGCTGCATTTTGACGGGAGTCAGCTCCAAATCGTCGAAATGTAGCGTACGAATCAACCATTTCAGCGACAGGGTATTCCACACTATCTGCTGATTGGGCGTGTTATGGACATATTGTACCGCATCACGCATATCATCGTAGGGGATAACCCTATCCTCCCAACCGTTATCTTTCATCAGGTGGTGGGAATAGCTGCCTTCATGGACAATGAATTGGTTGTGTTCCAGGTCGGCCTCAGTCTTGATGCGGAGAGGATCACTCTTACGACGTAGGACACTATGGGTAAATATCTGTACCACCGACTTACCCGTTTTTCCGTATTCCCAGTTATAGTCAGCATCCATGGCCAGCATCAGGTCGGCTTCTCCATTCTTCACGTCCATCAAAGCCATTCTCGTCGGCTTCAGCTTGATGACAAGGGGGATGTCCAACTCGTCACAGATGAGTTTGATGAGATCAATGTTATAGCCCACTGCCTCGCCATTGGCATTGAGGAAGGAATAGGGCCAGAGATCCCAGGCGTCTTCATAGACCAGTGGATGCTCACGATTGAAGATTCTCGTGCTATCGCTGTTCTGTGCGTGTATCGGCAACAGTACCAGCAAGCAGAGAAAAGACATCAGAATACGATAATGATTAGTCATGGTTGCTTGTTCTTACTGTTTTATTTCGTTACAAGGTATCCACATCCAGAAGGTAGAGCCTTTGCCCTGACCCTCAGACTCCATGCCTATGGAGCCATGACAGGCGCTGGCGATGGCTTTACAGATAGAGAGTCCCAGACCGGTACCCTGTATATAGTCGTTTAGTTTGAAGAAACGCTCGAAGAGCTTGTCCTGCATCTCCTTGGGTACGCCGTCACCGGTATCCTCACAATAGAGATAGAGACCCTCATGGCTCTCGCCATTCTCTTCTCGCCACTCCTTACGGTAACCCACCTTGATGTGTCCTTGATGGGTGTACTTCACTGCGTTTGTCACAAAATTGGTATAGACCTGACGGATGCGCATCTCGTCAACCATCGTCACAAAGGTAGGATATGGATTCTCCTTGACAAATACCACAGTAGGCTCACGCAGACGCTGCTGCAACTGTTCGCAAAGCTCGTCGAAGAACTTGGAGAAGTCTATCTGTTCTGGTTTGATTTCCACGCCACCGCTGATGTCCAGCGATGCGGCATCCTGAATATCGTTGACCAGACGGAGCAACATGTCACAGTTGTCCATAATGAGACGAATCATCTCCTGACGCTCCTCTGGCGTAGAGAGCAACGGCAGTACATCAGAGAAGCCGACAATAGCATTCAACGGTGTACGGATTTCGTGGGTCATATTAGCCAGGAAGACACTCTTCATGCGACCAGAGTCGTTGGCACGTGCAGTCTCACGCCTCAACTGTTCCTGCTTCATCATGAGCTGGTGGATGTTACGCCAGATACCAAAGGCACCCTTCAGATTGCCATGTTCGTCATATTCAGGAATACTATTAATCTGCACCCACTGAGGCTCAACATCCCTCTGCGTCACCCTCGGATGCATGCGGCCCATATAGCTAAGAGGCTTGGCAATAGCCTGGGCGGGATTGTCCAGGGCGCGTACAAACTCGTCATCCTGGTTATAGAAGATGCTCTGCAACTGCTTCAGCGTAAACTGCCGCTGTACCGTGCTCAATCCGCTGTAGAACTCAATGACATCGCGATCCAGCGTGATACGCCAAGCCTGCAAACCACAGGTTTCCATCATGTATCGCAGTTCCTTCTCGTAAATCTGAATGGACTCATTGGCTTTCTTGATGTCAATATCGTTCTGCTTGGCCTGCATATACAACTGACGCTCCTCGGAAATGTCACGGGCAGCCACAGAGAGGTAAATCAGCTTGCCTTCTTCGTCATAGATGGGGTGTACACCGATTTCCAGATAGATATACATCTCACGCTCAGGAATGACACTCAGCGAGCAGGCAAGATATTCGTTAGGATGATAGCGGTCAAGCACCTCGTTGAAAGGAGCCATATCAAATAGGTTCATCTTCGAGAAGAAGGCATCGCCTACCTCGCTGTCAAAATGGCAGATTTCGCGCATCATCTTGTTGGCATCAAGCAGCCAACCCTCAGGAGAGTAGAACGACAGGCCCACGATAGAGTCCTCAAATATCTGCTTATAACGTTGGGTCAACTCTTCTTCCTCCTCCTGCTGACTACGCAGGTCGGTCTCGTCAACCAGCACGCTGATGATACTGATAGGCTTACTATTGCCTGGAACATATTCGGCCACGCTGTTGTTACGGATATAGAGCCATTGAGGTTCGCCACTACCCATATTAGCATTCCATCGATAACTATACTCTACAGACTTCTCCTTACCTTCTATCAGTTTGTAGACTGTGGCCAACGCCTGTTCCACATCATCCGGATGAAGGTACTTCTTGAAGTCCTCAGCCTTTATCTCCGTCTTGGAAAGCAGACTACCTCTCACTCTTCGGATGACACCACCAGGGATATCATAGATGACGACATCGTTGTCGGCAATCTTCAACGCCTTCTCCATCATCTCATAGGTAGAGGTGGCAGAGGCTATACTCTGGCGTACACGATGACGCACGAGGTGGTTCTGTATCAACACGGCAACCAATAGCAGTAATACTACGACCAGCAACAGTATCGGCCATAGCGATGCGAACGAAACGGCGAGCAACAGGGGATATGTCATAGTCAGTATTGTCATAGCAAGATGTTTTCTGTGGTGTTTGAAGTAATTTCCTCACGGCGTCTTTCTACGGACTGGGCCTCGCAGGGGATGGATATCCAGGCGGTAGTACCTTGATGCAGTTTAGAATCCATCTCGATGGTACCTCCCATCTGACGGACAATAGCCTGAACTATCGGCAGGTCGAGACCTGTTCCTAATAGCTGATCATCGATATTATGTACGAAACGGTCGAAGAGGTGTGCCATTGCTTCCTCTGGAATGCCGTCTCCCGTATCTTCGATGGTGATAAGCAATTCACCACGACGATATTCGCAACGGGCCTTGGCATAGCCTTCCTTCAACGTCAGCGCTGACATCCAGCAGAGTTTCTCAATAACCTTTCCTAAATGTTCCTCATCAATATTAATGACCAGACTGTCGTAAGGATTGTCAATAATAGTCTTCACATGCGGATTAGCATCGCTCCATCCCAGCTGGCAATGGCTGGCAAATACCTGTGCGAAGTCGATAAATTCCTTATGGTATTCCACCATATTGGCATCAAGGCTGGAAAGCAGCATCACATCGTTGACGAATTTCAGCATGTTGTTGGAATTCGTCTTGATCTGCTCGACGAAAGCAGGCTCGTCAGCCTCATCATGCGGTGCAGTAAACAGTCCGGCAAAGCCTACCACATTATTCAGCGGTGTACGAATCTCATAGCTCATATTCGAGAGGAACGACTGTTTCAGCAACTCCGTTTCCTGAGCTTTCTTGGTCTCGACAGCCAGACGGTTCTCCGTCTCCACCATATCGGTCATCTCACGGCACATACCGTAGTAGCGCTCCACCTTTCCATTGGCATCAAGCATGGGCACCATATTGAACAACAGCCATATCTGTCTACCCTTCTTGTCTCGGATTTCCGTTTCGATGGTGACATTAATATTATAAGGCGACAAATGGTCCATACGGTTCAATGCACTGGAGACAGTACGACGGAAGCGTGGCGTAGCCAAACGAATGCATCGCAGCTGGGAGAATCGCATCTGTGACTGGGTGATATTGTCCGACATTTCCAGCGTAAACGACTGCGGATAGTAGTTGACCATTCGTATGTTACTGATACGCAAGGCATAGTTGATATTGGAGATATAGTTTTGGATATTCTCATTCACCTTGCGCAGTTTCTCGGCACCCTCCTTCTGGCGGTGGTACGACACCACCATCTCCGTAATGTCACGACCAGCCATATAGGCACCCACCAACTTACCGTTGGCATCACGGATAGGATTGATGGTAGAGTCATAGTACATCTTCTTGCCCGTCAGGCCAAATTCATCCAGGTGATAGATAGGCGCATCATAATTATGGAAATCCACAATACAAGAGGTACGCGTGTTATCCATCGACTGGAGACCCACATCGGCATAGATAGGATTGTTCTTCAGCAGGAATTCATTTTGGAGCACAAAGTTACGGTCAGAAACACCGAATGCCTTGCAGGCACGCTCATTGATGTCGCGTAGCACACCATTGCTATCGTAATACACCACATCAACAAGTGAGGTATTGAATACCGTATGATAGCGCAACAGCAGCTGGTTGACGGACTCCAGACGGCGGTATTCATCTGTCACGTCGTGCTGGATACCCAAGATGCTGGTCACACGGCCATTGGGGTCGCGACGGTCTACACTCACCGTTACCTCATAATGGCGAAGGAAAGCCTCGTCCTTGGCATTGCTGACCAGCGTGACGACAGCACTATTCTTCTTGCCCTCACAGATATTGAAGATGGTAGAGCGCAGCGTCTCAAAGTCATCACGGTCGAAGAACTGTGCAAAATCGATAGGATTATAGCGCTGTTCCATCGTACCCTCCTCGGATAGGAAAATATAGTGACGAGTGTCAGGCAAATACTTCCAGATGCGCAAACGTCCGGCTTGCAAAACCAGCGCCAGATGGGCGTTCTGCTCCTTCTGACGGGCGTTGGCCTCTTTAGCACGCTTCAGGTAGACCCAGTTGTAGAACACTACAACCAGAATCACCACCACGAGAAAAGCCACTACATATAACACGTAATGATGGAGGCCCCATAATGACATTTCACTTGCTTGTTCAATCATTCTCAGGTTAATAGTATCATAGGATTATGTAGGCAAAGGTATAAAACTTATGGCACTCTACAAAATTTTTTGTGACTTTTTTCATAAAATGCCTTGCATAGTCGGAATTTATGTCGTATCTTTGTGGCAAATATCACATAAACAAGAAAAATATGATTGACGTAAAACAGACATTATCATCGGCTGAAGAGCGTATGCAGATGGCTGCCATGTTCCTGGAAGAGGAGCTGAGCCATGTACGCGCAGGCCGTGCCAACGTAGCCATCCTGGATGGTGTACGTGTGGAATCCTACGGTTCTAAGGTCCCCCTGAACCAAGTTGCCAACATCTCGACACCTGATGCACGCACCATTGCCATCAAGCCATGGGACCGCAAGCAGATTCGTGACATTGAGAAGGCCATCATGGACTCTGATGTAGGTATCACCCCCGAGAACAATGGTGAGATTATCCGTCTGGGTATCCCCCAGCCCACCGAGGAGCGTCGCCGTGACTTGGTCAAGCAATGCAACAAGATTGCTGAGAAGGCCAAGGTAGAGGTGCGCAACGTCCGTGCTGACATCAAGGAGAAGCTGAAGAAGGCCATTAAAGACGGACTCTCTGAGGACTTGGAGAAGGATGCCGAGGCCGACCTGCAGAAGCTGCACGACAAGTACATCAAGAAGCTTGACGAGCTGATGGAGGCCAAGAACAAGGAAATCATGACAGTCTAATTGATAATTGACAATTGATAATTGATAATTGACAATTGAAGGGACTCGTCATTAAGAATACTGGAAGCTGGTACACCGTCCTTGCAGACGATGGCCAGCTCCTTGATTGTAAGGTGAAGGGCAATTTCCGCATCAAGGGAATACGCTCTACGAATCCTGTGGCCGTAGGCGACAGGGTTACCGTTGGTGAAGGCAACTGGATTACGGAGATAGAAGACCGCAAGAACTACATCATCCGCAAGTCTATCAATCTCTCCAAGCAGAGCCACATCCTGGCAGCCAACGTTGACCAGGCATTGCTCATCGTCACCGTTGCGAAGCCAGAGACCAGCACCACGTTCATCGACCGTTTTCTGGCCTCTGCCGAAGCCTACCGCGTACCCGTCATCCTTATCTTTAACAAGACGGACCTGCTCAACGATGACGAGCGCAACTATCAGCAGATGATGGTCAACCTCTACGAGACCATCGGCTATGAGTGCCGCATCGTCTCAGCAGAGACAGGTGAAGGCGTGGAGGAGGTACGCCCCTTATTGGAGGGGAAAATCACCCTGCTCAGCGGTAATAGTGGTGTCGGCAAGTCAACCCTCATCAACCGCCTCATCCCCCATGCCAACCAGCGCACGGCAGAAATCAGCGATGCACACCAGACGGGCATGCACACCACCACCTTCAGCGAGATGATTAGCCTCCCCCCATCCCCCTCCAAAGGGAAGGGGAGCTTGAACGGACTTGAGTCCCCCCCTCTACTTGGAGGGGGATGGGGGGAGGCTGGCTGGCTCATCGACACCCCAGGTATCAAGGGTTTTGGCACCTTCGACATGGAGCGTGAGGAGCTGACAAGCTATTTCAAGGAAATCTTTGAGTTCTCCAAGCAATGCCGCTTCTCCGACTGTACCCACACCCACGAGCCTGGCTGTGCGGTACTGAAAGCCGTCGAAGATCACTACATCGCCCAGAGCCGCTACCAGTCGTACCTCTCTATGCTGGATGACAAGGACGAAAACAAATATCGCGAAGCCTATTAAGCTTCGCGATTTTTCTTTTTCGGCAGACGTTTAGCTTTCCGTAGCGCCTCCGTGATAATCCATTGCAACTGGCCATTGGTGCTGCGGAACTCGTCCGCAGCCCATGCCTCTATCGCGTTCATGGTATCAGCATCGACACGCAGAATAAAACTCTTTGTACTCTTCTCTGCCATCAATCGTTGTATTCACGTTTCAGATACATGCAACCATTATCCACAGCAACCAGTTCCCAACCCTCATAGCCGAGTCGGTTGAGCTTTCGTTGTGAGCGCCAGAATACTGATACCGTTTTATATTCGTATTTTTTCATAATTGTCAATTATCAATGGTTCAACGTTCCTGTGTTTACTACGGGCTGTGCAGAGTCGTCACCGCAAAGTACGACGAGCAGGTTGGAGACCATAGCAGCCTTCTTGTCGTCATCCAGTTCAACGATATCCTCGTTGGCCAGCTTGTCGAGCGCCATCTTCACCATGCTGACAGCACCCTCTACAATCTTTTCACGGGCAGTGATAATAGCCGAAGCCTGCTGACGACGCAGCATGACGGCAGCAATCTCTGGTGCATAGGCCAGATAGTTGATGCGAGCCTCTACGACCTCTATGCCTGCCAGTGCCAGACGTTCGTTGAGCTTCTGCTCTAACTGGTCGTTGATTTCCTCGCCACCACCACGCAGTGTCAGTTCGTCGGTCTTGTTATCTTCATCATCGTAGGCATACTGTCCTGCTACCTGACGCAGGGCAGCATCGCTCTGTACGCGTACAAAACGCTCCAAGGCATTCATGATGCTCTTCACATCTGTACCAATCTGTCCCTGGGCGGCTGTGGCCATGGTCTGTGTATCCACTTCGAAGAGTGCCTTATAGGTGTCCTTCATCTTCCATACCAGTACCAGACCAATCATCACGGGGTTACCCACCTTGTCGTTCACCTTGATAGGCTCTGCATCAAGGTTACGGGCACGCAGCGACACTCTTTTCGAACCATAGAAAGGATTCACCCAGAAATAGCCTGCCTGGGCAAACGTTCCAGAGTATTTACCAAACCATGTCAGCACACGAGCCTCGTTGGGTTCCAGCATCATGAAGCCACACCACATAATGACGTTGATAATCAGCAGCAGGAAACTGCCACCTAACAGCCAGCCACCCATATTGACATCGTTGCTGTCAAATTGAATAATAGCCTGTACTGCAAGGAAGATGGCAAAAAGCAGTACGAAGATGTTGAAAAACAACATCAAGAAGCCGTTAATTACGATACCTTTAAAGGTAAATTCCTTGTTCTCCATAATTTTGAGGTTTTATAATAGTTGATATCATTTTGATATCGCAAAGATATATACTATTTTTGAAATAACAATGGGATTGCTTGCATATTTAATATTTTTTAATTACTTTTGCAGCATGAATCTAAACGACAAGCGTATCGCAGTATTGCTCAGCGGAGGCGTAGACTCCAGCGTGGTGCTCTATGAGTTGGCACGCCAGGGCCTGCACCCGGACTGCTTCTATATCAAGATTGGTCCGGAGGAGGAAGAAGAGTGGGACTGTTCCTCTGAGGAGGATTTGGAGATGGCTACCGCCGTCAGCCACAAGTATGGCTGCAAGCTGGAAGTCATCGACTGCCATCGTGAGTATTGGGACCAGGTGACGCAATATACGATGGATAAGGTACGGGCAGGACTGACTCCCAACCCCGACGTCATGTGCAACCGTCTCATCAAGTTCGGTGCCTTCCACGAGAAGCGTGGCCACGACTACGACCTCATCGCCACGGGCCACTATGCCACAACGGAGGAGGCGCCAGCCGGCGGCGGTTCACCCGCTGACACCCTCAAATGGCTCTGCACCAGCCCCGACCCCGTCAAGGACCAGACTGACTTCTTAGCCCAGATCTACGACTGGCAACTGGCAAAAGCCTTCTTCCCCATTGGCCACATGATGAAGGAAGAGGTCCGCGAGATTGCCGAGCGTGAGCACTTGGTCAATGCCAAGCGCAAGGACTCACAAGGCATCTGCTTCTTGGGCAAAATCAACTACAACGACTACCTGCGCCGCTATCTGGGCGAACAGCCTGGCGACGTGGTAGAACTGGAGACGGGCAAGCTCATCGGCAAGCACAAAGGCCACTGGTTCCACACCATCGGACAGCGTAAAGGCATGGGACTGGGTGGTGGTCCGTGGTTTGTCGTCAAGAAAGACATCAATCAGAACATTATCTACGTCTCTCATGGCTACGACCCTGAGACAGCCTATAAGCAGGACTTCCCCATCATGGCGTTCCACAGCATCAACGGACAACTGCCACCAACGGATATCACGCTGAAAATCCGCCATACCCCAGAATTCCTGTCAGCAACCTTGGAGCCGCAAGGCGACGGCCGTTATATGGTGCATGCCGCCCAACCCATCCACGGTGTGGCGCCTGGTCAGTTCTGCGTCGTCTACGATGCTCACCACCATCGTTGCTATGGTAGTGGCGAAATTACGGTGTAAGTAACAACGATTTATAAAAAATTATATTTTTATTCTTTCTCTTATTGAGTTTTTTCACTACCTTTGCACGTATGAATAACACAACATGGAGTGAGATAGTGATACTGGTCGATGCTGAGTATGTTGACAAGGTTGCTTTTGACTTGACAGTAAACTTTGAGCGCATGCTCGGACGTCGTATTCCACAGGCTGATATGGCCCAGTGGTTGGAGTGTATTGCGCTGGATGGCGGGGTAAGACCTCAGCCGTCAGCCCCAGGTGCCCAGCCCACCATTCAGGCGGTACTGATTCACGACAAGGGACATCAGCAGATGGACAATTTCTGTCCCAGCAAGTTTGCTGACCTCGACGGTAAGGCTTTCAACAGTCAGCTGGGCGAGTTCCTCATCAGCTGTGTACAGGTGGAGGAGATGGTTACCAAGGACGACCTCTATGTCGACTCCCTGCAAATCATTGCCAATGCCGCCGAGGTGAAACGCCTGATGGTCGTTGCCGACAGCGAGCGCATATATAATAAGGTACGCGAGGCATTGCGTCAGGCAGACCCCGACAAGCACATCACCGTCTTCACCATGCAACCCATGACCAGCGGCAATTTCCGTCAGGAGATACTGGGATATTCGCTGATGGCCGCTCTGGGCATCCGCTCCGAAGAAATCAACAAAATGTCGTAACAAAGAAATAACGTAATAACATCATAACTATGGCAAGAGTACTAATGATTGGCGCAGGTGGCGTCGCAACAGTGGCAGCATTCAAGATTGCTCAGAATGCTGACGTGTTTACAGAGTTTATGATTGCAAGTCGTCGCAAGGCAAAGTGCGACAAGATTGTAGAGGACATCCACAAGGCTGGATACAAGCTGGACATCAAGACAGCACAGGTCGATGCTGACGATGTGGAGCAGTTGAAAGCACTATTCAACGACTACAAGCCCGAGCTGGTCATCAACCTCGCCCTGCCCTACCAGGACCTGACCATCATGGATGCCTGTCTGGCTTGCGGATGCAGCTATCTCGACACCGCCAACTACGAGCCCAAGGACGAGGCACACTTCGAGTATTCTTGGCAGTGGGCCTATCGTGAGCGCTTCGAACAGGCAGGCCTCACCGCCATCCTCGGCTGTGGCTTCGACCCAGGTGTCACCTCTATCTATACGGCCTATGCTGCCAAGCACCACTTCAAGGAGATTCAGTATCTGGACATCGTTGACTGTAATGCTGGCGACCACCACAAGGCTTTCGCCACCAACTTCAACCCAGAAATCAATATCCGTGAGATTACCCAGAAGGGACTCTACTGGGAGAATGGCCAGTGGGTAGAGACAGAGCCGCTGGAGATTCACAAGGACCTCACCTACCCCCACATCGGTCCTCGCGACAGCTATCTGCTGCACCACGAGGAGATAGAGTCGCTGGTTATCAACTATCCCACCATCAAGCGTGCCCGCTTCTGGATGACCTTCGGCCAGCAGTATCTGAAACACCTCGAAGTCATTCAGAATATCGGCATGAGCCGTATCGACGAGGTAGAGTACGAGGCTCCATTAGCTGACGGCAGCGGCGTTGCCAAGGTGAAGATTGTTCCCCTGCAGTTCTTGAAAGCCGTGCTGCCCAACCCACAGGACCTAGGCGAGAACTACGAGGGTCAGACCTCTATCGGCTGTCGCATCCGTGGTATCGGCAACGATGGCAAGGAGCACACCTATTATGTTTACAACAACTGCTCACACCGTGCCGCCTACGAGGAGACAGGCATGCAGGGCGTCTCTTACACCACCGGCGTACCCGCCATGATTGGTGCCATGATGTTCTGCAAGGGTCTGTGGAAGAAGCCGGGCGTTCACAACGTCGAGGAGTTCGACCCCGATCCATTCATGGAGCAGCTCAACAAGCAGGGTCTGCCTTGGTACGAGATTCACGACGGCGACCTGGAATTATAATAAGAACGAAATAACGAAACAATAAAAATAACAACAATGGCAAAGAAAGAAGGAACAGAACAGCTGACTCCCCAACAGGAGAAGATGAAAGCCCTGATGGCTGCCATGCAGAAGATTGAGAA
>Ga0265298_10003540_pt1 | contig 20563 bp, 17 predicted proteins | sample AusTroGonzalo_MG_3_FD_193486 | JGI IMG/M metagenome (GOLD analysis project Ga0265298, IMG submission 193486) | Bovine rumen microbial communities from tropical cattle in Woodstock, Queensland, Australia - Gonzalo_01 | ecosystem: Host-associated > Mammals > Digestive system > Stomach > Rumen ... | reverse complement strand
AAAGAAATCCGGCATTGTGGCACTGCCCAGGTGCTGCGTCATGACGCGGGTACGCCGTCCGAGAATGACCCATGCCATCAGCGAACCGATCAGGGCGTTGCCGATGCCGACCCAGGTCGCAGCAATGCCGAATTTCCAGCCAAATTGTCCGGCATAGCCGACAAAAATAACGGCAGAAAAATAACTTGTACCGTAAGCAAAAGCCGTCAGCCACGGACCGACGCTCCGTCCGCCCAGGACGAAACCGTTGACGTCTGTGGAATGCTTTCTGCAGTAGAAGCCTACGTAGATCATTACACCGAAGAACACGAGCAGCATGCCAAGTTTGAGGGCCAGTTCACCAAACGCCATAGATCATACCTTCTTTCCGGGCCCGCTTACATGAAAAAAGCCTCTGCGTCCGCAAGGACACAGAGGGCGAATTCATTCCGCGGTACCACCTCATTTTACCGCCCCGTCGGGGTCGGCCTCCGGATACTTTCATATCCTTTGCGCTGTATCGGGCGCACCCGGCTTTCCTACTCCCTGACAGTTTCAGATTGCCGCTCCGGAGAGTATTTCGGCGAAACAGTTCCGGCCGCCTCGCACCATCCGGCGGCTCTCTGGACGGAATGCCTGTCTGCTTACTGAATCTCCTTCATTGCGATCCCCATAGTAAAGGTGATCCTCAAATACGTCAAGACCCTGAACAATGAAAGAACAACAATCAAAAAACAGGAGTCTCCGGTGCTTTGTCCGGCGCAAAAACCTTTACCAGCAACAGCCTTCCCCTGTCGACAGACACGTATGCTTTTTCTCCCGGAACAACCTCGTTACTGATACCGTATTGATATTCGCTGCGTATTGCTGCTCCGTTCAGCGGGTATTTTGCGCCTCGGATTGTAATACCCTCGGCCATTCCGCTGATGTTCAGCAAAGAGAAGAAAGCGTAGGAAGCATCTATTTCAGCAGTTTTTTCTGATATGATTTCCATCTCGGAATAGTCGTCAAGGATACGTGCTGTCTTCCCGGCAGAATCCAGATACAGCAGCAGGGACACGTTCCCGAACGTATGGTCAAACCTTTTTCCTATTACTCCGATCAGCAGGAAATCCTCATATCCGCGCCTGATTGCCTCTTTCACGGCGTAAACCGTATCCGTATCATCTTTTTCCCTCGGAAGAACAATCGTTTCCGTCTCAGTGTCCGGTCTTTCATGGGAATCAAAATCCCCGACGATCAGGGACGGTCTGATTCCCAGAGGCGCAGCATGTTTTAATCCGCTGTCACAGCAAACAAAAAAATCATTCACGTTCAGGAATCTTCTGATCCTGCCATAATCATCAATATCCGCTCCGCCGATGATCACACAGCGATTCATGCTCTTTCCTCCTGTTCATCCCGCTTGCTGCAGCGTATCCCGGATTCTTCTTTTGTAAGCGGCGAATTCAGGCTGAAGATTGAAATCCTTTCTGTCTGCCCTGGGTACGTCAATCCGGATCTCATGCCGGATTTCCCCCGGACTGCCTGTCAGCAGATAAATCCGGTCAGACATCAGAATAGCCTCGTCCACATCATGTGTGATCAGGATAGTGGAAAGGCAGATTCGCTGCATAATATCCAGATACCAGTTATGTAATTGTTCCCTGGTAATCATATCCAGTGCGGAAAACGGCTCATCCAGCAATATAACGCCTTCCGATCCCAGATAGGTGCGCAGCAGCGCGGCTCGCTGACGCATTCCGCCGGACATCTGAGAGGGATAAAGCATCTGTGTTCCGGAAAGATCAAACTGTTCAAAATATTGGTTCGCTTTGGTCCTCGCTTCCTGCTTTTTCATCCCGTGGATGACCAGCGGCAGCGCAACATTGTCGATCACCCGCTTATGCTCAAGCAGCAGGTCCTTCTGTAACATATAACTGATCTGTCCGGGCTGTCCGGTAATCTCTTTCCCGGCGAGATAAACATGCCCGGAATCCGGTGCCACCAGTCCGGACATTATGTTCAGGAGTGTTGTCTTGCCGGATCCGCTCAGTCCCAGCAGCGAAACCATCTCACCCTCATCCAGGTGGATGCTGATTTCTGTGATGATCGGCCGCTGCTGATAGGACTTCGTTACCAGCTCAGTTCGAAGCAGTTCCATGCGATCACTCTCCGGGCAGATAATCGTTGCTGAATCCTTTGCCGGACAAATCATGGGCGGAAAGCTTGTTATCGTACAGCCATCTGTAGAATCCGTCCCATCTTTCCGGTGTGATGTATCCCCAGGCTGAACCGTCAGCAATATACCGTTCGGACAGCCATTTCTGGCTGGCATACACCAGTTCCCTGGCGTCTTCAAGGGAACCTGTCGTATCGCCCCTGATCAGCATTTCCGCAGCCTCTACAGGATGTTCCGCCGCATACCTGTATCCTTTCGCGGTAGCCCTCAGGAACGCGCGCGCGGTGTCCGGATCGTTGTTCAGGAAATCGTTGTTTGCCAGGATCACCGGTGTATAGTAATCCAGCTCACTGCTCAGGGAGGCAAAATCCCAGAAATCGCAGGCAACGCCGCTTACTTCGGCATTGATGCCGCTCCAGCCGTAGAAAATCCAGACTGCGTCAGTCTGTTTCGCTTTCAGCGCAGCAGGTTCATCCGTAATATTGTTCGGAATCAGCTTCACAGTGCTGAAATCCCCGCCTTCTTTTTCCATGCAGAATCGGAGCATCGCCAGTTCGATCGGGCTGTCCCATGTCGCATAAACCCGGTTTTCCAGTCCCTTGGGAGAAGTGATTCCGTCCCCTGCCCGGGACAGAATACCGGAAGTGTTATGCTGCAGGATCGCTGCTACAGCCGTCACACCCAGCGGCTCATCCAGGTCCAGGGAGGCAGCCATAGTATCCTGTGCGTCAACGGCAAACTGAGCCTGTCCGGCGGCGCACATCAGCACCGCTCCGTTTTCCGGCGGCTGGACGATCCGGATATCCAGGCCCTCTTCCCGGTAGTACCCGAGCTCCTGTGCCGCATAGACGCCGGTATGATTCGTATTCGGTGTCCAGTCCAGGCAAAATACAAGCTGTTTCAACGTATCATCAGCAGCATACACTGTCGAAACCAAACCCAGCAGCAGAATCGCCAGCATCACGGCCATGATTTTTTTCATCATTTCTTCATTCCTTCCTGTTCTTATCGTCTCCGGTGACTGAATCCGGCTTTTTCCGTACGGTATTTCAGCCATGGCATAGATATATTCCTGATCAGGTTAACCAGCATCATCAGCAGAAGGCTGACAATCACGATCAGCAAAATCACGGCGAACATCTTGTCAAAAGCATAGGCTTTCCGAACCCGCGTCATATAAACGCCCAGTCCCTCAAATCCGCCCAGCCATTCAGAAATCACCGCGGCAACAACCGCGTATGATGCGGATATCCGAAGCCCGGAAAAGAAATAGGGTAACGCTGCGGCTATCTTCACATGACGGAATATCTGCAGGCGTGTTGCATTCATAGACCGCAGCAGGGCAACCGCGTCCGGGTCAGCGCTCTTGAATCCGTCCAGCAGTCCGACTGCAATCGGGAAAAAAGTGGTAATCACAACCAGAGTGATCTTCGGTTCCATTCCGAATCCCATCCACAATACCAGCAGCGGAGCAATAGCTATAGTAGGAATGGTTTGTGTGACAACCAGCAGCGGCATAACCGCTTCCTCCATCATCAGGAACCGGTCCATAGCACACGCCAGCCCAAAGGCCAGCACAGCACCGATAATCAATCCGTACACCGCTTCCCTGACGGAGACGAATGCATGCATCATCAGGTTCGGAAAATCGCGGATAAATGCCCGCACCACATCCACCGGGGAAGGCAGCATATATCCCGGAACAATACCGGATGCGGACAATCCCCACCATAAGAGGATAATCAGGCAGAACATCCCCACCGGCAGCAGTTTAGTCCTGATACTTCCCGATTTTTCTTTCAATGGAAAGAACCTCACCTTCAGGCTTATAGGAAACCTTGATATAGGCTGCGACCGACGGAGCGCCCGCCCGGATGGCGATATGCTGGCATTCCTTGACAATATCCATCAGTTCATCATAAGGTCCTTCAATCGTCGTTTCAAAAGGCCCGACAAAATAGTTGTATCCTGTTCCGGCAATATATGCAATGACCTCATCCACAATCCTGCAAAGTTCATCGTCGTCCTGGACACCCGGCAAAGACTGGATGGCAACGCTGGCTTCCATGTTTTCTTTCCTTCTTTCTTTTTCCAGAATCTGTGCAGGGAAATAAATAAAGAACCTCATGGGGAGGTTCTTACAACAACACATCCGGAATGAATCTGTTATCGCTTCCCTACGCCGGTATTAACCGGATCAGGTATTGAGGGTCTGTAATCACTTACAATCTCAGCAAACGCTCCCCTAGCACAGCAGAAAGGATAAAACAATCACAGTGAAAAGTCAAGAACGTTTTCCCCCTGGCATTCATTTCATTGACACTCGGTTAATCACCTTGCTATAATCCCTTTGGCTGTTACGCAGGCCGGTTTTCCATCTGCGAAGCAGTTCCATGATTTATCAGATCCGGGAGCGTCTTGGTATATGAAAAAGCTTCTCGTCCGTATTGGAATCCTGCTCGCAGCCAGTATTGCGCTGGCTTTTCTTCTGGAATTCCTCCAGATCCGCACCCAGCCGCCTGTTTATGAAAAAGAGGAACGGGTGGTTTCGGAAGCCGAATCGCTGGACTTTGCCCAGGCAGAGCTGACCAACGCTGTCCTGGACGGCGAGAACGTAAAAACCGGCGGCGAGGGGACGGTAATTCTCTTCCGTTTCCAGCCGGCAAAGACGCTTTCTTATGTGACAATCGAGTCCAAGAAACATGTTCACAGCGAGTTCCCGATCAGGGTTTTCTGGTCCAGAGACGGTGAATCTTTTTCTGAAACAGACAGTACTGATGTCCTGGCAAACCCACAGTCAGTTATCTGGAAAGCAGAAATCCCCGAAGGTGAGTATGCCGCTCTGAAACTCGAACTGAACAATAAACTGACCATCCGTCCGATCCGGTGCCGGGATGCTGTTACCGAAAAGGTCGCCGTCCCGGAATCCATGCGTCTCTGGCGCGTCGGTATCCTGATCCCGATCCTGTTCTTTGTCCTTTCCCTCCTGTGCTGGTTCAAAGCAGGCAGCCGCCTGGCCGCGGCTTTCCGCCGGGCTGTTGCTACTCTGTCAAAATCCGGTTGGAAAACACTGATCCGCCTTCTGGTTTTCCTGGCGCTGAGTTTCCTGGCTTATGTCATTCTCCGCTGGATCGTGTCCGGCTCCTTCTTCGGCTCTGTCAATATACCCCGCCAGCTTTTCTGCGTCCTGGCCGGTCTGGCTGCCGGACTGCTTCTCGCCTTCCCGAAAACGCTCGGCTTAAAGCCTGAAAGGCTGTTTGTGCTTTTCTGCCTGCTTTCCGGCTGGATGCTGATCTTCCTTTTTCCCAATGATCCTTCCGTTAACTGGGATATGGAATACCATTTTGAACAAACCCATCTTTATTCCTATCTGGGTGAGGAACGGCTCACCATACCGGATACAGACATTGTTTATATGGAAAACACCCACGATTCCTTTGACTGGGATGAGAGAATCCGATCCCAGAAAACGCAGGACATGTTTTATGATTACGGCGTCTACGTCACTGAATACAAAGGATTGATGCTCAACAGTATCTATGACATCTTTCCCGCAACAGGTATGTTCCTGGGACGTGTGTTTAAGATGCCCTGGCGCTGGACCATGTATATGGCCAAGTTGTTTAATCTCCTGGCCTTCTCCGCTTGCGGTTTCTTTGCAATCCGCCGGCTGAAAAGCGGCAAAATGATTCTCGCCTGTGTGCTGCTGATCCCTACCAATGTCTTTCTGGCTTCTGTCTTTTCCTATGACCATGGCGTTACTTCCTTTATGGCGCTGGGCATGAGCTACTTTTTTGCCGAATGGCAGGAACCGGAGAAAAAGCTGACCCACCGCAACGCCTTTGTTATTCTTGGCAGCCTGACCTTCGCCTGTCTTACCAAAGCCTTTTACGCACCGGCATTATTCTTTACTCTCTTTATGCCGAAAGGCAAGTGGGCTGAATCCGCTGCAGACCGGCGCGAATATATCTCACGGAAAGCATATGTCCTTTTTACCTGCCTGGCCCTGCTGATCAGTCTTCTTCCCTACATCCTGCCAATGCTTCAGGGTAATGTAGTGACAGATATGCGCGGCGGTTCATCCACAGCGCCTATGGACCAGGTGCGGTATATCCTGGAAGATCCCCTCCGTTTCTTCCGAACCCTCTTCTCCTTCCAGAGCGGTTATCTGAATCCGGCCAACAGTTCCGGCCTGCTGACTTTCTTCTCCTATGAAGGCCAGGGTCCTGGATGGGAATTCCTGTGCGTCCTCCTGGTCCTCATAGCCCTGACTGATAAAAAGCCGTGCGACCGGGCACTGGAGAAAAAAATCCTCACGCGGATCATGGGATTGTTCCTGTTCTATATCAGCGTATGCATTATATGCTTCTGCCTCTATATCACCTATACAGAACCCGGCCTGGATGTTATCCACGGCGTACAGCCCCGTTACCTCCTTCCCTTCGTTTTCCCGGTGCTGATGCTGATCGGTTCCGGTCTGATCGCAAAGCTGCTGAATATCGATAAGGAGTGGAAGCAGCGCCTCTATAACGGTCTGGCCTTCTCATGTTCACTGGTGATTCTCTTCAACGTTATTTATGTCACCTGTATCAGCAGATTCACCTGATTCCCGCACGCCCCGGTCCTCTGCATTCATTGACAAATGAAATCGTTTGCGTTATGATTGCAAACGCAAATGATTTCATTTTTTTGCATTCAGGAGATGGAATATGCCTGCGGCTCGAATGAACAAAAAAAGATTCATCAGTCTGCTGCTCATAACGGCTCTCATATGGATTGTCCAGTGGCCGATCGTTACCAGTGGAAATATCCGTATGGACAGCGACCGCATGCTTCATACGCCCGATATAGCCCTCAACCAGTATGTTCAGGAAGGAAGGAGCGCACTCGTCTGGCTGCTGCGTTTTTTCGGCCTGGATTCCTGGCATCCGGTAAAAAGCGGCGTCCTCTTCCTGGTTTTCTTCAGTATATCCTGCTGGATGCTTTACTTCACACTCCGCAGATACGCGGGCTGGGACAAACTGCATCCGAACCTGTTTCTTCTGATTTACGGACTCAGCCCCATCTGGGCTTATCACGGTTATTTTGTCGTCCAGATCGCAGCCGTCGGCTTCGGCATGATGCTGGCCGTCTTAACTGCCTGTATGGATGCCAGGTTTTTACCGGATAAATCTTTCACTAAATACCGTTTTCTCTGGGAAACTGCTGCTTTGATCCTGCTTTCTTTTGCCCTTCTGGTCTATCAGAGCCTGATTATCTGCTGGATGTCCGCCTTGCTCATGTTCCTGTTCTGCCACTTGCTCCGGGGAGGGCAGATCAGCTGGCGCATGCTGCTTCCGTTTTTCCTGCGGGTTGCAGCCTGCCTCATCATCTATTTCATTGTTTCCCGCCTGACACGTTCCGATGCTGCTGCAACCAACATGGACGTTCAGATTCGCTGGGGAACTGATTCCATCGGCCATTGTCTCCTGCGCATAATCGAAGAGTGCGGAGCGACCGTGCTGATGGCCACTTCCCGTTATTTTTCCCTCTATACGTTCGGCGCAGTCCTGGTCCTGATTCTGTTGCTCAGGCGCCGGAAAGAAGAAGCCGGAAACAGCCCCTGGCTCTGGATTATCTTTTCAGGGATGCTGCTGCTCCCCTTTGGCCTGAGCATACTGCTCGGCAATGTCACGGTTCCGCGTTCGCAGTTTGCGCTCCAGCTGACCGCTGCTTTCCTCCCTGTCTGTTTCCTCTCGGAAACCGGAGGAAGGCACCGGATACTCTGCGCCGTCTGTATCGCGGCGGTCGCAATACAAACCGGCCTCTTCCTGCGGCTGTATCATTCCGACCAAGTCCGGAACAGCCAGGATATCACCGCCGCTGAGGCAATAATCACGGAATTGGAACAGACGGATACTTCGAAACCGCTTGCTTTTATCGGCGTCCGGAGAATGGAGGCCTCCCCGGTCCTGACTGAAAAATCAGACGTATACGGCAGGTCGTTCTTTGAATGGATCTATACCCCGGATCATCCGGCCAGTGCAACGATTCCCGCTTTACGCCTGCTCACTGCATACAGCGGAAAACAGTATGAAGGGATCATCACCCCGGAGCAGGAAGCCGCCGCCGCCGAATCCGCGCGGCAGATCCCTGCTTACCCGTCTCCCGGCTTTGTCCGGGAAGAAAACGATATGGTCATCATCAAGTTGTCCGATCCGTAAAATACATACAGTCAGGAGTGTTTTTCTTGGTCAGATTAAAGGACATCGCAGAAATCTGCGGCGTTTCTGTCGCAACAGTTTCCCGTGCCCTGAACGGGCTTACAAGTGAAAGCAAGGAACGGACAGCATTCATCTGCCAGACTGCCCGGGATATGGGCTACTATCCGAATGTAGCAGCCAAGACCCTGAAAACCAGCCGTTCAAGCAATCTGGGCATCCTCTATGAAGACCGCATGAACCATGAGTACTTTTCTTCCCTGATTGATGAGCTTCGTTCTGAAGCGGACCGGAGGGGCTATGACCTGACCTTTCTGAGCCGGAGCAGCCTGAACGACAACAGTTATTATGAGCATGCGCGGCAGCGCAGTCTTGACGGTGTCATTGTTGTACAGGCAGATTATGATTCTTCCGGGATCATCCGCCTGGCCACCAGCAGCATTCCCACCGTTATCATCGATCATACCTATGACGACTGCGACTGTGTCTGCAGCGATAACCGTGCCAGCATGGAACAGATCGTTCGCCATGTATTTGTCCGCGGTCATCGTAAGATCGCTTTCATCCAGGGAGAGAAAAGCACCGTGAGTCAGGAACGCCTTGCCGGATTCTATAAAGTATGCGCGGAACTGGGAATCCGCGTCCCGGCGGAATATGTCCGGGAAGGCCATTACCATGAGCCTGCAGACTGTGCCGCCATTATTCAGTCTCTGATGAAACTGGATAACAAACCGGACTGCGTTCTCTGTCCCGATGACTACAGCTGTCTTGGCGCACTGTGGCTGCTTGAATCCCGCGGCATACGCGTCCCGGACGATATCAGCCTGGCCGGCTATGACGGCATCCGGATGAGCCAGATGATGCAACCTCGCCTGACCACTTTCCGTCAGGATACCGCCCGCATCGCTGAAGAAGTCTTCAGCCTGATCATCGACGCCATCGAATCTCCTGATAAGCATATTCCAAAGCAGGTTACTGTCCCGGGTATGCTGCTGGAAGGAGATACGGTCAGATGAAACGCCTTCTGTGCATGCTTCTCCTGATTTTCTTCCTTTGCCCCGCCCTGGCTGCCGGCGAGGAAGAAGAAACTGATATCACCCTGGACGAAGATCCTGCCGAAACAGAAACAGCAACAGGCACTGCTGAAGAGCCGGCCATGGCTGATTCAGATTTTACGGCCCGGGATGCCTTTATTGAGGACATCATTGCCCTGGGTAAATCACTCTATGAAAAAGCTGACGGCAAAGCCCAGCGTGCCCATTACAAGGGTGATATCTATGTCTGCAAGAACTTTACCGTTTATCTCTTCCGCCAGACCCGGGGACGCTATCGCATGGCGGAATATCCGGACGTACAGCTGGTAATACCGGATAATCTTCCGGCCAAGGAATGCAAACCATATGCCTATGGCTTTCTCTGGAAAGATATCCCTGCGGAAAAAGGCAACCCATTCTATGAAGCTGCCCAGTTTCGCTATGACACAAAACTTTCAAAGGAAGAAAACCTTGCGCTCGCAGTGGATTTTATGAAGGAAGTAAAAAAAGGTGATTATTTCCAGATGTCCGCTGACTATGACTACGGCGTCGGTGCCCACAGCGCCATTATGATCTCCGATTATGATCCTGAAACCAATACCGTCCACTGGATGGATTCCAATATGCGCGGGCACAAGAAAAAAGGCATCCGCTATGGTATCGTTCAGTTTGATGAGGTAAAGGATATCACCTGGTGGGCCAAGGCCTTCTGTCATAAAAAGCGCGGAGCGACGCTCTACCGTCTCCGGGATGATATTGTATTCGCGGAATAAAGCGTTCAACTCCTGTCATATTTTAAAGGAGATCCCGTTTTTCAGGATCTCCTCCAAATGATCATTTCTTCTATTCTTTCAGTACGGCTGCTTTGGCTGCGCTGGCTTTTGCCCTGCGCTTTTCCCTGCCGCTGAGCACCACGCTCTGCAGCAGTATGAAGAAGCCCAGAAGCGCGCCGCTGGCCATATCCTGCCACCAGCTTTCATTCAATGGGCTCAGGGCGATAATCTTCTGGATCGTTGCCAGGATCATCACGCCGAAGAAAGAACCGATCACATTGCCTACACCGCCTGTCAGCAGCGTACCGCCGATAATGGAAGCCGCGATGGCGTCCATCTCGCTGCGCATGGCCACGCTGGCGTTTCCCGCCGGTTTATGCATCAGGAACACAAATCCGGCCAGTCCGCTCAGCAGTCCGCTGATCACATAGCTCAGGAATCGCGTCCGCTTCACGTTGATACCAAGCATCAGGGCGCTCTGCTGATTGCCGCCCAGGGCATAAATGTTCCGGCCCAGCTTCATATACCGCAGCATCAGGAACATCAGCACTACGATCGCCAGAGCCACTACCGCGCCGATCTCCAGCTTGCCCGGAATCAGGTTGCCGTTCGCTGCCGTATATCCAAGGAACGGTATTTCTATCTTGGTGCTTCTGAAAGCATAGAATACTTCATGTGTCTTGTTGGTTACCTTAACCGGGTCCACTGACAGGATGGTTGTCAGTCCTCTGGACAGGAACATACCTGCCAGCGTCACAATGAACGGCTGGATCTCCAGATAGCTGACCAGGAAGCCTTGTCCGATACCGAAGGCCAGGCCTATGCCCAGTGCCAGGAGCAGTGTGGTGATAATTCCAAGCCAGCTCTGTATCCCTGTTCCGTTCAGGTACAGTGCGCAGGCCATCACTGTCAGGCCGATCACGCCGCCGACGCTGATATTGATGCCGCCGCCGATCATGACAATCGTCAGGGCACAGGCGATAATAATCAGATATGCGTTGTCATTCAGCAGATCGAATATCTGCTGGAATTTCATGAAGCCGCCACCCAGTCCGATCATGGCCGCTGCGTACATCACTACAAAGATGCCGATAGCGATGGACATCAGCAGCTGGGTGTTGGTAAGGGGTTCTCTGCGTTTCATGATCACTTCACCCCTTTCGCAGCACTCAGTTTCCTGCCTGTCCTGATCCTGTTAACCAGGCTGGAAACGCTGTTCTTGATCACCGGGGAGCCTGCGACAACGATAATGATGATAACAATCGCCTTATATGCCTTTACGTTTACCGGCGGTACGCTCATCGCATACAGCGTTGTCGTCAGCATCTGGATAATATAGGCGCCCAGCACACTGCCCAGCAGGCGGAACTTTCCGCCTCCCAGATTGTTGCCGCCAATAGCAACAGCAAGGATTGCGTCCATTTCGATATCAACCAGCAGCGTCTTATGATTCAGCTGGCCCAGCCGGCTGACACCGATCACGGCTGCCACCGCCACGCACACACCCAGAATCACAAAGCTCAGGAGTTTAATAGCCGTCGGGTTGATACCGTTCAGCCGTGCCGCGCCTTGATTGATTCCCACGCTTTGGGTATAAAGCCGCAGGTTTGTAAACTTGAACACCAGCCCCAGCAGAATCGCCATCAGAGCCACCGCAAAGATCGGTGTCGGAATCGGAATGCCCGGGATGGTCATACCCATGGCCTGGATGATTGGGCTGATCAGCTGCGGCGTCGCGCTGCCGTTGATCCAGTAGGCGATGGATCGGCCGCAGCTGAACAGGATCAGCGTTGCGATCATGGGTTGAATCTTGAATACGGCAACCAGGGTGCCGTTAAACATCATAAACGCGATAGTTCCCAGGATCGCCACAACAATACCAAGGATGACCGAACCAATCGTCAGCGTCCCGCCCGCGTTCGCGACCTTTACAAAGAAAGCGCCGGAAATAGCTGCAACCGCGCCGACGGAAATATCCTGTCCTCCGCATGCAGCGGTCACCAGCGTCATACCCATTGCAATAATGGCCAGGGCGCTGGCACTGTCGATGATGCTGATCAGGTTGCCACTCAGCACGCTGTTGCCGTCATTGTTTGTCACAACCTTGATCGCATAGAAGCCGGGATCCCGGATCAGGTTGAACAGCAACAGGATCGCAAGGGCTGTCAGAGGAATAATCAGCTGGCTGAGTGAGCCGGATTTCCCTCTTTTTTTCGTCGGTACCATTACTGCTCACCTCCCGCTATCGTTTTCATGACCTGTGCCTGCGTCAGCTGCTCTCCCTTGAGTTCACCGACAATGTTCCGGTCTCTCATGACAATCAGCCGGCTGCAGGTCCGCAGCATCTCTTCAATTTCGGAGGAGATAAACGTAATGCTCATATTCTCTTCCGTTGCCAGTTTCAGTACCAGCTTCTGGATCTCCAGTTTTGTACCTACGTCGATTCCGCGGGTCGGCTCGTCCAGAATCAGATACTCCGGATGAGTCAGCAGCCACCGGGCCAGAATCACCTTCTGTTGGTTTCCGCCCGACAGACTGCCTACCGGCGTATCCTGGCTTGCTGTTTTGATGCTCAGCGCCTTGATGTATTCGTCCGTAAACGCTTCCATCTGCGTCTTGCTCATCGGATGGAAGAAGCCTTTCATAACCTGCATCGCCAGTATAATGTTTTCCCTGACGCTCAGATCCGCAATGATGCCGTCTTTCTTCCGGTCCTCCGGCAGATAGCCGATACCGGCTTTCATCGCGTCATGGGGTTTGCTGATCTTCACATTCCTGCCTTTGACCGTCACCTTCCCACCGGTGACCCGGTCTGCGCCGAAGATCGCCCGAACGCTTTCGCTTCGGCCGGATCCCAGCAAACCGGTAAAGCCGTTGACCTCGCCCTTGTGGATGTTGAAATTAAACGGCCTGGCTTCTGAACTGGAAAGATGCTCCGCTTCGTAAATGACTTCGCCCGTTTCATGATGCTTTGCGCCGACCTCTTCCAGGTCAGCCAGATCGTTCAGATCTTTCCCCATCATCTTCGCGACCAGTTCCACCTGCGGCAGATCTTCAATCGCGAACTCGCCGACGAGTTCACCGTTCCGGAGCACGGTAATCCGGTCGCTGACCTCATATACCTGCTCCAGAAAATGGGTGACGAAGATAATCCCGACGCCGCGGCTCTTCAGGTCGCGCATCAGGCTGAACAGCATCGCCACTTCTTTATCGTCCAGCGAAGAAGTGGGTTCGTCCAGGATCAGAACTTTGCAGTTCATATCCACCGCCCGTGCGATAGCCACCATCTGCTGCACAGCCAGGGAGCAGCTCCCTAGTTCCTGTTTGGCCCGGGCAGGAATGCCGAGGCTCTTCAGAATTTCTGTGGTCCGCTTCTCATAGTCTTTCCAGTGAACCACCTGTCCCTCGGTTCTGCCGATGAACATGTTTTCTGCCACTGAAAGGTTCGGGCACAGCGTGATCTCCTGGTATACTGTCGCGATGCCGATATTCTGGGCTTCCTGGGGAGAATGGATGTGCGCTTCTCCGTCTATGCCTTCCACCCAGATGGTACCGCCGTCCTTTTCATGGACGCCGGTCAGCACCTTGATTAGTGTGGATTTTCCCGCGCCGTTTTCACCCATAAGAGCATGGATCTCGCCCTTGCGGAGCGTGAAATCGACCTTGTTCAGCGCCCGAGTGCCCGGAAACTGTTTGTCGATCCCGCGCATGGTCAATACCGCGTCGTTTTGCATCTGGGGTTGCTCCTTCCCGGTCTGCGGCCGCCCGCCGCCCCGTTTTCTTAAAGAAAGCGCGGTATGAACGCGCGTTTCCGTTCGTTCATACCGCGCCGAAATGGTTCAACTGTCAGTGATGATTAGTCACCAAGGCCGTACTTCTCGATGTCTTCATCCGTGATTGTCTTGGCATCGAAGCCCTTTTCTTCGTTGTAGATGATTCCGCCTTCGATGGTTTCACCGGCTTCCAGTTTCTTGATCATTTCGTCGATCGCGGCTGCCTGGAAGGGGCTGCACTGTCCGTCATAATTCCATTTGCCTTCCTTCAGATAACGGAGGGCGTACTTGTTGCAGTCAAAGCCCATGATGATGATGTCGCCATTCACACCAAAGGTCTTGCCGGCAGCTTCCAGAGCCTTCATGACGCCTTCAGCCATGCCGTCATTCTCAGCGTACACAACGTTGAAATCTTCGCCGGCGTCGATCGCAGCCTGAGCGATCTTACGGGCTTCTTCAGGATCCCAGCTGTCTCCGCCGGTGCCTTCACGGACCAGAGTCCATTTGTCATCAGCAGCGATCTTGTCAGCCAGAGCACCGGAGCGGCCGAGCTGAGCGGCGCTGCCGAGCTGTCCCTGGATGTGCAGGATCTTGTATTCCGGCAGGTTCTGAGCTTCCAGCCAGGCAACAGCAGTCTCGCCTTCCTTGGGCATATCGGAAACAACAGCAGCAACGAACAGGTCTTCGGGGCACTCGATCAGACGGTCGAACAGGAACACGCCGATACCGGCATCTTTCGCTTCCTGAAGGACTTCGTCCCAGCCAGTGGTCTCAGCAGCAGAAACCAGGATGTACTTCACGCCGTCAGTGATGAAGGTCTTCGCGGCTTCCAGCTGTTTGTCAGCGGTGGGAGCGGTAACGAAGGTCGCATCATAGCCGTTCTCGGCGGTGAAAGTTTCGTTCAGGTCTTTTACGTTGGCCTGACGATAGCCGGACTCAGAAGGGTCCAGGTTGATGATACCAACCTTGATTCCATCGGCCAGCGCAGAAGCAGCGCACAGCACCATAACCAGAGCGATTACCAGAGCAAGGATTTTCTTCATGGGTTCTTCCTCCATTCGTATTTTGGCTTATCAGCCATCTTGGTCACAGTATAGAAAAAATCCTCCGTTTTGAAAATACAGAGGATTTTTGTTTTGGTATGAAATTTTCCGTTTCTGCCATGTACACACCTGAAAAAGTTGGAATTCTTTTTTGAACGGTTCGTTTTTTTATTCGTCACTGCGGTTCTGCCGCCGGAAATCGCTTGGCGTCATACCTGTCGTCTTCTTGAACAGGTAGCTAAAATAGTGGCTGTCGTTATATCCGACCTCCTGTGCAATCTGGGAAGAACGCATTTCTGTCGCTTCCAGCAGTTCTTTTGCCTTACCGATCCGCAATGCGGTCAGGTACTGTGTAAAGGTCAGGCCTGTCTCCTGCGCGAAAACCGTGGAAAAATGGCTCTGAGACAAATGCACTTCCCCGGCCACGTCCTGCAGCATCAGGTTGGGATCCTGATAATGCTGGGACAGGTATGTTCTCGCCCGGCTGATGATCGGGTCGCCAAAACCCGCCCGGTTTCCGTTCCGGTAGGCGATTGCTTCCTTCAGCAGGCCGGTCAGCTGCCGGAAACCTTCCTCTCCTTCCGTACGGAGCGCTTCTTCCACCTGAGCGTCCTTCAGTACTTCTTTGGGATTGCCCTCTCCTTCCTGGATGATCCGGCGTGCTGCCATCAGTCCGGCCACCCGCAGATACCCCAGGGCCAGCGCCGGATCCAGCGTCCGGTAATACTCTGTCAGGATCGGTTCCACTTCTTCTTCCGTCGCGTACTGCAGGCGCTCATACAGAGGACTCAGCTCCGTTTCCGAAAGCGGCAACTGAGGACCGGTAACCTCATTCACGCCGATAATCCTGCGCTCCTCGCTCGTTTCCGGGCTTTGCAGGTGGCGGGCGTGACGGGCGTTGCGCATGGACTGCCGGATATCATGAAAGTCTGCCACAGTATCTCCGACAGAAATCAGCAGGCGCCTTTCCTTTGAAAGTTCCGGCAGATGCATTGCGGAGTTTGCGAAAGAGTATGCGCGTTCTTCCGTATCCTCCGGATTATCTCCCAATACCAGCGCCCTTGCTCCCTTCGGCGCGCCGCACACATGGATTCCGCCTCCGCTCATTTCTGCCAGGGAAGACAAGGCATTACGGCAGGCAATGCGTTCCTCGCCCTCTGCCGGAAACGCAATATCAATCACAGCATAGCAGCCTGCCGTCAGGTTCGCTCCAAGTTCCCGCATCTGCCGCAGAACCGCTTCGTCATCCTCGCTGTCCCCTTCATCTGTAAACAGGGAAGCCAGCAGTTTATCCCGCAGGAACTGATTGCCGGAAGACAGTCTTTCCCGCAGGGCTGTCAGGTTTTCCCGGTCCCGGCGTTTTTCCTCGATCTGCCTGCGGACGCGGTCCAGCGCTGCCTCCAGTTCGTTTGCGGTCACGGGTTTGAGCAGGTATTCCTTCACTCCCAGGGAGATTGCCTTCTGGGCGTAGGCGAAATCATCATAACCGGACAGGATAATCCGCTCCACCCACGGCATCGTCCGCTGTACTTCCTCGCACAGTTTCATTCCGTCCATAAAGGGCATCCGGATATCCGTCAGAAGGATATCCGCATTCAGGTCCCGCAGCATCGGCAGGGCCATTTCCCCGTCAGGGGCCTCCCCTACCAGCTGATATCCTTTCTCTTCCCACGGAAAGGAATTGCGCAAGTTTTCCCGGATGGCGATTTCATCATCCACGAGAAAGACTTTCATCATGATCGATTTCCTCCCTGGTTCGTATTGGAATGGAGAAGGACACTTCTGTTCCTTCCGGGCCGGACTGGATCAGCAGGCCGGTTTGCTTTTTATAATACAGCCGGATGCGCATGTCCACGTTCCGCAATCCGAACCCGGAATGCCCCGGCTCGAGCGCAGCCTGTGCAGGCGGAACCTCTGCCTTCAGCAACGCTTCTACCTCTTTCAGCTGTTCCGGTGTCATCCCTTTACCGGTATCTGCCACCATAAACGTCATAATCCGGTTCTGTTTTTTTACACTCACCGTAATCTTTCCGCCCCCGCGCTTGTTCTTGATCCCATGGTACAGGGCGTTCTCCACCAGCGGCTGGAGCAGGAGCTTGAGCATATAGATCTCTTCCAGTCCCTCCGGCTGGTCCACCTCATACTCCAGGATATCCCGGTACCGTGTCTTCTGGATACTGAGATAGGCGGACACATGCTTCAGTTCCTGGCTGACCGGAATCCAGTCCGCACCGGAAGAAAGAGATATCCGGAAAAAATCGCTGAGGTTCCGCGTCAGGTGGACAACCTCTTCTCCCTTACCGGATTCAGCCTGCCAGACAATCGCATCCAGCGTGTTGTACAGGAAGTGGGGATTAATCTGGGCCTGAAGGGTACGCAGTTCCGCCCGGGACAGATTATCCTGGTTCCGGCGCACCTCTTCGATCAGGGTTTCCAGCCGGTCAGCCATCTGGTTGATCTGCTCGCTGAGCTCTTTCAGTTCCTCCACATTCATTCCCCGCACGCGGTCGCCGAAATTGCCCTCCGCGATTCGGCGCACCGTCTCTTCCAGGAATGAAATCGCTGTGTGAATCGATTCTGTCAGTTTTCGGGTTTCACTTCTTGTGCGCAGGAAAGCAAACAGCAACAGTATTACTTCTGTTCCGGCGGCAATCATAACAATCGTACGCAGGCGCCGGTTGGATTCAGAAGCATTCGAGATCTCCTCCGTCGTGAATGCGTCCAGCATGTCGGACATCAGGCGTCCTACATCCCGCACCTCATCCACGATGCCTTCGATCTCACTGATTGGCTGGCCTGAAGCCATGCCATCCCTGACCTTCAGTGCATACTGTTCCAGCGTATCCATGGTCCTGCGGGTGATCGTAAGCCACATCTGCCCGCTGCCAACGGTTTCATTCAGCAGCATATCCAGCGTCTGATTCGTTTCTTCGATCAGCGCTTCCACACCGCTTTCCTCAAAGGTCACACGCCCTGCCGCAACGTAAAACAGGTTCTCAGCTATCAGGTTTTCCAAGGCAGGCTTTACTCCTGCCGCCGCATCCATCCGGCGGATCATTGCCTGCGTCCGTGCGGAGTAGATCAGCATGACAACCAGGCCGATCACTGCCGGCACCGCCAGCAGAACAGAGATGGATGTCACCGACCGGCGCACCTGATAGGTAATGCTGGTCAACCTTCTCCGCGGCATTTCAGAAGCCCTCCACAGCCGGATCGCTCAGGTCATCGAAGTCCGTAAATGTGCCTTCATCCGGATGATGGACCTTTGGCAATTCCTTTCCTGCTTTCAGGTCACTGACCAGTTTCATCACAGACGGCCCCAGATGCGGAGTGCACTGCACTACACAGTTGACGCGTCCGGCCTTCAGGGCGTCCACCGCCTCTTTCTCTCCGTCCACCGTGATTAAAACAATATCTTTCCCCGGTTTGATCCCATTCTGTTCCAGCACATCCAGGACGCCGAGCATCATCGAGTCGTTATGGGAATAAATCACATCGATTCCATCCGGTCCGTACTTTTCCAGCAGTTCCCGCATACATTCCTCACCCTTGGAACGAAGGAAATCGCCATCCACACTGTCAATGACGGTAAAACGCTCATCCTTGCCGATGACATCCATAAAACCGCGCTGTCGGTCACGCATGGGCGTGGAATCCGTCGTACCGCAGATTTCCACAATACGAAGCTTATCCTTACCGAGTACATCTGCCTTCCGGATCAGGTATTCTCCCGCCCGCTGCCCTTCGGCGTAAAAATCCGCGCCGATATAAGCCGTATAAAGGCTGTCGTCCTGCGTCTCTATCATCCGATCCATCAGGATCACAGGAATTCCGGCCTGTTTTGCCTCATTCAGTACGTTATCCCAGCCGGTTTCCACAATCGGTGAAAAGACGATGACGTCTACCTGGTAAGCAATAAAAGATCGGATTGCGTCTATCTGTTTTTCCTGTTTCTGATTTGCGTTTTCCATCATCAGGCTGTATCCGGCTTCCTTAGCAGCCTGCTCCATGCTGGCCGTGTTCGCTATCCGCCAGGAGCTTTCCGAACCCAGCTGGGAAAACCCAACCACAATGGATGCGCTTTCCGGCGTCTGCTCCTGTTTTCCGGCGCAGCCGGCCAGGCAGAACAGCAGTACCAGAGCTGTCAGCAAGGCAATCCCTCTACGCATATTCTTTCTCCCTTATCTGTTTTATGCTGCGCCGTCTTCTTCAGTTTCTCCCCCATCTTCCGCAGGCTCCTCAGGGGCTTCGTCTTCCGCAGGCTCACCGGCATCCGCATCCCCTTCATTCAGCTGCCCGTTCAGCACAATCGAACCGTCCTCAATTCCCTGCACATATTCTTCCAGGCACAGGTTATGTTCCTTCATATATTTTGCGTGTTCCACGCCCACATACCGGATGTGCCAGGGTTCCGCCTCAAAGCCGGTAATACTTTCCTTTTCCTTGGTATAGCGGATGATAAACCCGTACTCCCAGCAATGCTCATTCAGCCACTTGCTCTGTTTTGTCCCTGCAAAAGTTGAAGCGCCAACCTTATTGACGTCAAATGCCAGTCCCAGGTGATGTTCGCTGGCTCCCGGTTCTGCCACAGATCTGAGGGCGGCCCGCCGTGCCTTGGAACTGTTCCAGTCCTTATGGCTTTTTCTGTAGGAAGCAATCTTTTTATTCAGCATCTTCACCTGATCATCCCAGGTCCGGTACCCGGCTGCTACCTGCCATTTTTTCAATCCGTCCGCAACCGCTGCCTGCAGCATAGCCTTCAGCGCTTCCACAGCTGTTTCAACGCCGCGTGTATCTTTATATTTGATCTTCACCAGGTTGGTACCCAGATAGTCCTTGAGCTTTACCAGGTCCGCCGGTGCAAAAAACTCGTCAACCGTATGGTCCTTGTTCACCAGCATAGGTACAGCGCCTGCGAGCACATCTGTCTTCTCCTCTGCAGGCGCGGGAAGCGCGTCTTCCGCATACAGTTTGGCAAGGGTAGCCTCTCCAGCTTCACCGTCCGCTGTAAGGCCGTTACGGCGCTGGAAGGCAATCACAGCCCTCTTCGTACCGCCGCCGAACGCGCCGTCCACCTTTCCGCTCAGATATCCGAGATCCTTCAGGCGTTGCTGGAGCCGCTTCACATCTTCTCCCTTTGCGCCGTAAGTCAGGATGCCCTGTGCCTGGAGTTCCGAAGCGGAAACCTTGGGTTTCTCTGTAGGCTTCTCCGTTTCCTGAGGCGTTTCCTGTGCAGGGCTTTCTGCCGAAACAGGCAGCAGCATGCACAGCATAACTGCCGTCAGGATAAAAGCCAGGATTCGTCTGATCCGTTGATTCATATGCGTTCCTCCCCAAAATGAAGGATTATTCTCCGGTTTTCTGCCGGGTCTTATCATAATATTATATATCAAAAAAGCACTTCGGGCAAACTCCCTTGTTTCTTCCGGAAAAAATAGGTATACTGATCTGTGTATCCAACGAAAGATGAACGGGTGATAATCCATGCCGGATGTCGCGGTCCACACATCCTTTGGTCGTGAAGTGCTCGCCTTTCTGCCGGAAGAAGTTCGGGAAACCATCATTCCCGAGCCTTATACGTTTGCGCTTTTCGGACCGGA
>Ga0265298_10003539_pt1 | contig 20563 bp, 16 predicted proteins | sample AusTroGonzalo_MG_3_FD_193486 | JGI IMG/M metagenome (GOLD analysis project Ga0265298, IMG submission 193486) | Bovine rumen microbial communities from tropical cattle in Woodstock, Queensland, Australia - Gonzalo_01 | ecosystem: Host-associated > Mammals > Digestive system > Stomach > Rumen ... | reverse complement strand
CTATCCGTGAAGGTGTAGCCGTCATCACAGAGGCTACGACGATGGAGCAGATGAAGACTTTGGCTAATCAGATTGAGCAACGTTGGGGAATTAAGACCAAAGCCATCTATGCTCACCTTGACGAAGGCCATGAGCATCTTGTTACAGACAAGGATCATCAGCAAGGAAAGTATCTCGATTCCGCGGAAGGTTCGACAATCTTTCTATGGAACCACCATGCTCACTATGTTTTCGATTGGACTGACCATGAGACTGGCCAATGCATCAATCTCAACCGTCATGATATGTCGGAACTTCAGGACATGTTGGCCAACGCCCTCAAAATGGAGCGTGGCAAGAAAAGTGACAAGAAATGGCGTGATGCTCATACTTTCAAGGCTGAGCAGGAAGCTATACGTGCCAAGGAGGTTGCAGAATATACGGAACGTAAGAAAGAAGAATCGAGACAGATCCAGAAGAAAATAGAAGCTGGTAACAGTAAGTTGACCAAACTTCAGGAAGCCATTGACGAATTGCTTTCTGCAACAAGTGTTCCAGAGGAAGAGTTGGAGGCGGTGCCATTTGCTGATATGACATTCTCCTTCCAAGGTTCTAAGGAGCCGTTGACCGTTAAAGACCTTATTGACATGACAATGTCACGACTTGACCGGGAAATCAGGACACCCATTCCTATGTTGAAGCGTGAAGAATGGCAGAAGGAACGCAATGCCAGGGCTAAAGAGATTGTAACCACCCTTCAGAGCCAGTTACTCAGCGTGTCGAAACTGCACAAGAAGAAAATCAACGATGTCGGCAAGAAGATGTACCTTGATGTCAAACAGAAGATAGCCTTAGCTGTTGAGACGGACAAGGAGAATATGGCTTTGAGACAACGTATCTCGGAACTCGATGAAAAAGCTGTAGCCCGCGAGAAAAGTAGAGCAGATGCCGCAGAACAGAAAGCCCAGGAGCAGACCATGAGAGGCAATCGTGAAGAGAAGAGAGCCAATGAAGCGGAAAGCCGTCTTTCTGATATAGAGCGTTTCATCCGTATGTCAGGTGCATCAGAGGCTTACGAGCATTGGAACTTTCTCCATGATGTTGTCAAGAAAGCGGCTCAGGCTCTGGCAGATTGGGCCCATAGCACAGCATCCATCTTCAATCATGACGATGAACGCACCATTGGTCAGGGCATCATTGCCCAATGCCAAATTAACGGTCTCAATCCTTGCCAAGAGTCTGATCGTATGAAGGCTGCAAGCGGTATCGCTGACATGGCAGGCTCCATTGTTGGCAGTATCGGAAGATTCCAATGGGACATCGCTGTAACACGTATAGGCCAGCTCGCATCAGAAATGAGACTCTCAACAGGTGGTCAGTCTGTTGGTGGCAGTAATGGCAATGCTGATGAACTAACCAATTGGGATGGTACCAAGAAACGTGGACTTGGGAGATAATGGATTGGAACATTGTTTGAAAGATGCGGCTCAATACCGCATCTTTCACTTCAATTGGCTTAATAAACTCTAAAAAATCATGCTAACAACATCATAATTGAAAACTTTTCACTATCTTTACAGCCAAATAACAAAACTGAAAATATGCAAGATATTAATCGCTTAAAATTAGTATTAGTAGAACAAAAGAAAACCAGCAAATGGCTATCTGAGGAATTGGGGGTTAATCCTTCCACAGTTTCTAAGTGGTGTACGAACTCATCTCAGCCCGACCTCGAAACCATTGCGAGAATAGCCAGGCTCTTGAATGTTGGAGTCGAGGAACTATTCAATAAGAAATTTATGGAATCTATATAAATCCAGTTACTATTATAATAATCGTTAGTCAATATAACATTCATAATTATGAAAGAAGCAATTTTCAAATGTCTGTTAGGCATTATTCTCGTGTCAGCAGTTTCTGGCTGCTCTAATAACACGCGAGCAAAACAAGAACCAGAAGCTACAGCCCCAAAAGAATCTGTTAGAGATACAGTAAAAGAGAATTATGTAAAGTTCCTAGATGAAGCTGCTGCTGCTCCAATAACGGAGTATGAATTGTACGATGGATTCCGTTTTGACATGTCAAAGAAGCAGTTCAATTCACGTTATTCAAAATACAAGAAAAAAGAAAATGATTATGTCCAGATAAAAATAAACAGTCAGGTCTATATAGCAACAGTAGAGGGTAAATATCTGGATGATAAAATGTATAATCTGGAGTTTACCATTTTATCTGTAGGTAGTGGCGATTATAAAGCCCCGAGTAGTAGTGACGTGAATTCGCTTGTGAACTATTTCTCATCACAATATGGCGATTATAAACATCTGTTCATAAGGGAACCACTAACAACTGGTCCGACACACTTATGGAAAAAGAAAAATCTTATTGTAAGGGTATCATCACTTTATGCTGGGAGCGAGATAAATTCAATATCATTAGAATATGAGAACTACCCTATTATCAGGGGTATTTCAAAAAAGCTATCTGCAGATCAGATGAAACGCATCCGAGAAAGGGCTGAAGCAAAAAAGAATAACGAAAATGATCCGGTTGTGGGCATGTTTAAATGCAAGAAAACCAATGACAAGTATTTGTTCAATGGAGATGGAACAGGTTACTTCTTCACAGGTGGTACAAATACAGAGTTCAAGTGGAGTCGGAAGGATGATATTGTAACACTTACTTATGAAGCATTTGGCAAAGAATACTTATTGTTTGATTATAAGAAGAAAACTCTAAAAGAGGATTCAGAATCCTATGGAATGTTAGTATTTGAAAAGATTTAAGAAAATAATTATATATGGATGGTTGGATAGTTTTTATTGTATTCCTTTTTATTGGTGCAATAGTATGGGGAATTGTGTCAGGCATCAATGATAGACAAGAAGCGAAAGAGCGTGGTATGAAATTTGACGAGAGAATCCGCCATATTTCTGGTTTTACTCCTTCTCAAATAGTAAATGGTGTGTTGAACCTGTATGTATTTGCTATAGATAAAAATCATCGCAAGGTTGCATACATAAAAGAAGATAAAGAAACTATTATTCCTTTTGAGGATATTATAAGTGTTGAGATTATGGAGGACAATACAACTCTCGCTTCAAAATCAACTATGCGTACTGTTGGCGGTGCTGTTGTTGGCGGTGCTCTTGCAGGTGGTGCTGGGGCTGTTGTAGGAGGTTTATCTGGAGACACAAACATGAAGAAAAAAGTCTCACTTGTACAGGTAAAAATGAGGCTAAGAGACATTGACAATCCTACGCTTGCTATTAACTGTTATGATTGCAAGACTATGACCAGTGGGCAGGAAGCTAAGACCGACAGCTTATTATGGGGAATCTACAAACAGGGGTTGGAACACGCCAGACAAATTACAGACCTTGTTAGTGTCATCATTGATGATGTTGATCGTTCTGATAGGCACAGTATATTATCAACATCCGCTTCTAACTCAGGTTCTATTGCTGAAGAGATTGCAAAACTTGCAGAACTTAGAGACAAGGGAATTCTAACCGATGAAGAGTTTAGCGCACAAAAAGCAAAATTACTATCTTAACGTTTTTTATGCAGGTAAGATTTCATATTAATTACAGTTCGAAAGGGGAACGGTTTTTTGAAACTGATGACTTTAACAATACATCGTTTGATGTGTTCAAAAAGGCAGGTTACGCATATGAATTTAGTGTGAATAATAAAGTATTCACAATAGAGAGAGTGGACGCGGTATTTGATATGTTCTCAGTTAAACAGGATGGTTATACTATATCAGAATTGTACTGTGGCTTTGGCGATTTAGCAAAGAACGAACGAATAATAAAATATTTAGAGAGCCGAGCTACAGGCGGAAGGTATCCAAAAACTTATCCTCTTTTTCACATGCAACAATCTGATTATTTCTTAGTCGTAATGAAGCATCTATATCTCACAGAAAAAGAAATAACAGAGATTAGCCAACTTTTTTATACTGGATTATTTTGTAAAGAACTTGATTTATAATGAAAGTGAACTATTATTCTTTAGCATTATTGCTTTTTGTATGTATATTAGTCTTCTCCTGCAAAAACTCTCGAAGACAGTTAGAAGAACCAAATAGTATTGAGCAATTAAATCCGAAGACCATTGTAGATCCACAAAATCGCGAAGATACCGTATTCTTCGGTTATATTTTAGGGGAGTCAAGCAAGACAATCACAAGCAAATTGATTGATGAGAATAAAATAGATGTGGAGCACAGGGTCACTTTTACAATTAGGAGGGGAGGTGTTTCACAAGTTATATATGTAGAAGGGTATCCTTTTGATTTATATATTGACGATGAAAAATATACGGCTTATCTTTCATTGTTTGACGGGAAAGGGGAGAAGATTGACTTTAGAAGCAACGAGAAGTTAATGAGCCTTCAAATATACATTCAAGGAACAGAAAATGCCCCAATCCTTGGAGCCTTAAGAAAGCAATATGGAGAGCCGAATACACCTCCAGGAGACAACTACGAATGTTTTGTTCCCTATGGAGACATCGATGCATTCTGGAACATTTCAAACAAAGCCGTTTATTTGACCACGCCAGGGAATTTCATGGTTCTGGTCTATGAAGATATAATAGCAGTAAGAGACTTGAAAAACAAAGAGGATGCAGCAAGAAAAGAAAAAAGTGAATTCAATCTATAATTTCGCACATCGTAAAATATGTCATATGTAAGAAGCAAATGAAAAAAGATGGTTCACATGATGTTGGTTATTGGTCTTTAGAAAAGTTGATGGAGGAAGGCAAGAAATACCATACGAGAGGAGAGTTCAAGAAACACTCTCCATCAGCTTATGCAACTGCTCTTCGTAAAGGATTGATAGATTCTATGACATGGTTTGAAAACGGCAGGTGTAAAAAGCGTGGACAGTATAAGGAACACAAATATTCTATAGATATTATTGCCGCAATAATAAAAGACCACAATTGCAGTAATGTGACAGATTTAAGAAAAGTCAATGAATATGCCTACAAACAAGCAAGAGATAATAATTGGCTAACAGATTTATGTCTTGCAGAAAACAAACATGAAGATGGTTACTGGACTCCGGAGCGTGTATGGGATGTAGCGAAAAAATATACTAACAAAGATGATTTTAGGAAGAATGAACCCGTAGCACGCACTTGGGCAAGCAAATATGGCTTGCTTGATAAGATGTCTTGGATGAGATGTCCGACATACAATGAACGTCGTGATAATCATGACTCCGAAGTATACGCTTTTATAGATGAAAAGAAAAAGGTGGCTTATATAGGACTATCTATTGATACGAATCAGAGGAAAAAGGCTCACAAATCAGACCGAAAAAGTGCAGTAAAAAAGTATTTTGGGAAAAACGTACCTGAACCTATAGTTCTAATGAGTCAACTTACAATAGACGAAAGCACTTATTGGGAAGACTATTATAAAAAGAAATATAGTAATGAAGGATACACTTTATTAAATATTGCAGCTACTGGATTAGGAACAGGTTCTATTGGAGGGATTTCAAAATGGTACTCTAAAGAGACGGTTTTTGAAGAGTCTCTTAAATACCATAGTAGAACTGAATTTAAGAGGAAATCTGGAGGTGCTTATAATCATGCACTATCAAATGGGTGGTTGGATGAAATGTATTGGCTAGAAACGCCACCAAGAGCAATTAAATGGACAAAAGAAAAAGTTATAGAGGAAAGCCGCAAATATCATTACAAAGGAGAGTTTTGTAATGGTTCACCTCGTGCATATAATGTTGCAAAAGAAGAAGGTTGGTTAGAAGAAATGATCTGGATTAAAGAAAAACGTAAGCCAACTAATTATTGGACGCGAGAGAGAGTTTTTGAAGAAAGCCGTAAATATAATAACAGAAAAGATTTTAACGCAAACGCCAAGACTGCTTGTATATTGGCTACTCAAAATGGCTGGATAAAAGACATGACATGGTTAAAACCATTGCCTTTAGGTCATATCTCAGAATGGACAAGAGAGAAAATCATAGAAGAATCAAAAAAATACACCTCAAAATCCGAATTTGCGGAAAAAAGTCAAACGGCTTATCATCATGCATGTAAAGACAAAACATTATTTATGGAAATGCCTTGGTTAGTTGAAAAGAAAAAACCAAATGGGTGGTGGAATGACAAGGAAAAAGTCATGAAGGAAGGTAAGAAATATCATTCTAGAACAGCCTTTGCTAATGGATCGTATTCGGCATGGAAGTCGGCAAAGAAGAATGGATGGATAGACGAAATGACATGGCTGGAGAACAAATCCAATAATAATAGTAATCACTAATTATATAAAGCAAAATAGAAATGAGTGACATTATATTGGTTAAGGGGAACATTATTGCCAAGTCTGGTACACACGTGTTTAAGGACTTGATATATCCAATACCAGAGCAGTCAAATGATGACTACTTTGATATCATCCATGGTGATTTGATCTTAGAACAAGACTCTAAAATTATACCTTATTGTGTATATGTCGCTACGGGGAACACCTATGAAACATCTAAAAGTGAAATACGCGTATTGTGGCATCCTTTTAACCTTCACATGACATTTGTTGATGAAATTAATAAATTAAAGGACGTATTAAACAATCCCATATCGCCATATCTTCAAGGGATTCAAAATAGATTAATATATATTGGTGTTATAGGCGCCTTGGAACTATTTTTATCTGAACTTTTGTGGACTTTAGTTATAGGAGATAAAAACAACTACAATAGTTTTATAAAATGTTCAAAATACAAAGTCCCTTTATGTCAACTTAATCCATCAGCTATAGATATACAAAAAATTATTCATGAGTCAATATATGACATAACAGCACATAATTTGAAGTCTGTTGCGAATTTGTTTAAAGAAATTTTTGATATCCCATTTCCAGATTTCAGCAAATTGGGTGATAAAATTAAAATGAGGCATGATATAGCCCATAGATGCGGACATAAAGTTAAGGAAAAAACAATAGAACGCTTTAATGTTACAGCAGAAATGGTTGTTTCATTAATGGAAACATGCACAGATTTTGCTGGTACACTGATGAATAACTTGGAAAAACATGTAAAAATGTGGGAGCAAGATATTGACTATTATTATCCATATATTTAAAAAAATGCCCACTCTCATAGTTGAGATTTGTGATATAAAAAAGAATTATCAAATTTGCAAACGAAATAGTAGAAATATAGACGATTATGACAATAGAGGATGTAAAAGTTATCATACGAGGTGACGAGACTCGTACGTTAGAAATGAAGAAAACAACGGGCGAGTTGAAGGATGGTATGCGTTCAGCTTGTGCCTTCCTCAATACCGCTGGTGGCTGGCTGTTCTTTGGTATTGCCCCAACCACACTGAAGATACTGGGACAGGAAGTGACTGATAACACGCGGAAGGAGATTGCCAGAGAGATAGCAAAACTGGAGCCATTGATAGACCTGCCTATTGAATACATAGATGTGCCAGATCGTCCAGGCTATCAGGTTATTGCTATCCATTTGGATGCCCCTTCTTATTGGGACGCGCCATATACATACGACAATAAGCCCTATATGCGGATAGAAAGTACGACAGTGGTCATGCCTCGGGAAATCTTTGAAGACCGTTTGATGCGCAGCAAATCTAATCGCTATAAGTGGGAAGATCATATTTGTGAAGGCATCACCATCGCAGATTTGGAGGAACAGCGTATTCGTGGTGGTGTCCGGCTTGGCGTGGAACGTGGTAGGATGCCAGAATCGTCACTAATGGAAACAACGGAGAGTCTTGTGGAGAAACTGAAACTTACCACAAATGGGAAACTGAAAAATGCAGCAGCAGCATTATTCCTCCGAGATACAAGTCAGTTCCCTCAGTTCTTGCTTCGTATGGCTCGCTTTCGTGGCAACGACAAGATGGAATTCATCGACAACCAAAGAGCATATGGAAACTTCTTTACTTTGCTTGATGCTGGTATGGCGTTTTTCTTCAAACACCTTTCTCTCAGTGGCAAGATAGTGGGCTTTACGAGAGAAGAGAAACTGGAGATCCCTGCCGAAGCGTTGCGTGAGGCTTTGACAAATGCCCTTTGTCACAGGATGTTCCATAATACAAGTAGTTCTGTTGGCATTGCTATCTATGATGATCGTGTAGAGATTGAGAATACTGGCCATTTGCCAGACGAATTGACTGTTGAGACCATCAAACAATCTCATCATTCATACCCTCAGAACCCGACTATTGCTGACGTACTGTTTAAGACTACGTTCTTGGAAAACTGGGGCAGTGGCGTAGGTCGCATGGTCGAAGCTTGCAAAAATGCTAATCTTCCTGAGCCAGAGTTCAATCAGAATGCTGCATTCGTATGGGTCACGTTCAAACGTGCAACCATACAACCCCACAACCCCACAACCCCACAAGTTAATACCCCCTCAACCCCCTCAACCCCCTCAACCTCAAAACGCGAGATAGCAAAAGCTAAGCGTTTAAAAGCTTTATTATCCGCTATTGGAGCAAATGGCTCAAATCTGAGAGCCTTGATGGAATCGATGCAGAGAAAGGATAGAAAAGGATTTGTGAGCACATATATTGTGCCAAACATAGAAGCAGGTTATATTGCGATGCTTTATCCTGAGGCTCCAAATCATCCAATGCAATCATACTATCTAACGAAGAAGGGCAGAGAGTTGCTGGAACACCTCTAATTGCCGAAGTGGGGGCTATAAAGTTGTCTATTGTGGTTATCAATAGAAGTTGCCTGCATGTATCTGAATGTAACTTGTCGCTATTTGAATACAATTCTGATTGTTTTTGAATGCCGATGAGGTTTCAGCTTCATAATTGATGGAACAACTTAAAAATGTTCCATCAATGTTCCATCAAAATTTCACACTCTGAAAAAGTAAAAGTCCCGTAACCTATTGGATTACAAGACTTTGTTTGTTGGGGTGCCCGGACGGACTCGAACCGTCGACATTCAGAACCACAATCTGACGCTCTAACCAACTGAACTACGGGCACCATGTTGGTTGTTTTTTTAAAAGCGAGTGCAAAGGTACGACTTTTCTTTGATATTGCCAAATATTTAGCTCTTTTTTTGCGAGAAATTTGTCTTTTTCCCGTTTTTTTCGTAACTTCGCCACCAAAACATTAAGACTTATGGCTACAGTAGACGACAAAAAGGTGATTTTCTCGATGGTTGGTGTGAGCAAAACCATTCAGCAGAACCAGAAACAAGTGCTCAAAAACATTTACCTCAGTTTCTTCTATGGGGCGAAGATTGGTATCATTGGTCTGAATGGTGCGGGTAAGTCGACGCTGATGAAGATTATTGCGGGGTTGGACCAACAGTACCAGGGACAGGTAGTGTGGAGTCCAGGTTACTCGGTAGGCTATCTGCCACAGGACCCTCCATTGAACGAGGAGAAAACGGTAAAGGAGAACGTGATGGAAGGCGTACAAAGCGTATATGATGCTTTGAAAGAATACGACGATATCAATGTGAAGTTTGGGTTGCCTGAATACTACGAAGACCCAGACAAGATGGATAAGCTGATGCAGCGTCAGGCTGAATTGCAGGACGTGATTGATGCGACGGATGCTTGGAATATGGATTCGAAGCTGGATCGTGCAATGGCTGCATTGAACTGTCCGCCAGGTGACTGGAGTGTAAAAACGTTGTCGGGTGGTGAGCGTCGTCGTGTGGCATTGTGCCGTCTTTTGTTACAGAAGCCCGATGTGCTGCTGTTAGACGAGCCCACGAACCATTTGGATGCCGAATCGATTGACTGGCTGGAACAGCACTTGCAACAGTATGAGGGCACGGTGATTGCCGTGACCCACGACCGTTACTTCCTGGACGATGTGGCAGAGTGGATTCTGGAGCTGGATCGTGGCGAAGGTATTCCTTGGAAGGGCAACTACTCGTCGTGGCTGGAACAGAAGTCGCAACGTCTGGCGCAGGAGGAGAAGCAGGCATCGAAGCGCCGCAAGACGCTGGAGCGTGAGTTGGAGTGGGTGAGGATGGCCCCGAAGGCCCGCCATGCCAAGGGAAAGGCCCGTCTGAACTCGTACGAGTCGATGCTGAACGAGGAGCAGAAGCAGAAGGAGGAGAAGCTGGAGATATTCATTCCCAACGGTCCGCGTCTCGGCAACAAGGTTATCGAGGCTGAGCACGTGGCGAAGTCGTATCCGGAGAAAGAACTGTTCAAGGACTTGAACTTCATTCTGCCGCCCAACGGCATCGTGGGTGTGATAGGTCCTAATGGAGCTGGTAAGACTACGTTGTTCCGACTGATTATGGGATTGGAACAGGCTGATGCCGGTACATTCAGTGTGGGTGAAACGGTGAAGTTGAGCTATGTGGACCAGCAGCATAAGGATATAGACCCTGCAAAATCGGTCTATGAAGTGGTGAGTGGCGGCAACGAGACCATCCGCATGGGTGGCAAGGATATTAATGTACGCGCGTACCTAAGTAGGTTCAACTTCAGCGGTGCTGATCAGGAAAAGAAGTGTGGTGTGCTCTCGGGCGGTGAACGTAACCGTCTGCACTTGGCCATAGCCTTGAAGCAAGAGGGTAACGTGCTGTTGCTGGACGAGCCTACAAACGATATCGACGTGAACACACTGCGTGCCTTGGAGGAAGGTCTGGAGGCTTTTGCCGGTTGTGCCGTCGTTATCAGTCACGACCGCTGGTTCTTGGATCGTATCTGTACGCATATCCTGGCATTCGAGGGTGAGGGTAACGTGTTCTACTTTGAAGGCAACTACAGCGAATACGAGGCCAACAAGGCTATGCGCTTAGGATTGGAAGAGCCGAAACGGGCCCGATATCGTAAACTGATGGAAGAATGAAAAGTAAAGAATGTGAGATAATAACAAGAAAGGCGCTCCGATTGGGGCGCCTCTCTTGTTGTATAACAATACTGATTATTTCTTGGTAGAATCGGTAGCTGCAGGTGTTGCATCTGCAGCAGGAGCAGCAGCGTCCTTCTGCTGGCTGGCGCCGAAACCAGGAAGATTGTTAGGATTAGTGACGGGGTTCTCGATGTTCTCCATCACAGAACTGTCTGTTGCAGTAGTGGGAGCTACCCAAGCACATACAACGCTGATGACAACCATAGCGGCAGCGAGGCTCCATGTGGCCTTCTCAATGAAATCAGTGGTCTTGCGAACACCGCCAATCTGGTTGTAAGATGCGAAGCTTGAAGACAAGCCGCCACCCTTGGACTCTTGAATCAGCACGATACCAATCATCAGTACGGCTGCAATCACAATAAGAATTACAAATAGTGTGTACATAATTTTTTTAATTGTTTAATTATTTAATTTTTGAATTATTCTTGCTGTTTATTATCAATTTCTCTAAGAATCGAATCTGGTCGGCAAAATAGGCGTTCTTCTTCGGATAGCGTTCGGAGAGTCGCGTTATGATGTCGAGTGCACGCTGATAGCGTCCCTGTTTGATGTAGATGCGTGCCAGCGTTTCTGTGAAGTACTCCTCTTCGCCCTCTTCTTCGTGGTCGTGGTCGTCGTTTGAGGGTTCCTCAGGCAGGTCAAGCATGATACGTCCCTTCTCCTGCTCGAGGAAGGTGTCAATAAGGTCTTGTCCCTTCATCTGTGGCATGGGCTTACTCTTGTCTTTGTTGTCCTCGGTAGCCAATAGGTAGGCCACATAGTCGACGGCAGCATCGGCTGGTGTTGGCTTGCGCTCAGGCTTCTTGTCTGTCTCTTCATCTTGCGGAATGGAGTCGAGGAAGGTGTCGATAAGATCGATGGTACGACTGGTGGGGGCTGCGCTGGCAGTACTGGTAGAACTCGTCTTACTAGACGATAGCTGTTGGCGCAGTTGATAGTGAGCAGCCTCAATCATCTGGAAGATGATCTTGCGGTCGGTGACGTAAATAGCTGCACGGCGCAACTCTTCGTCGAAAGTCGGATCATGTAGCAGGTACAGGTTCTGCAACATCAGCAGTCGGGCCGTCTGGAAATACGGATACAATGCCAGCATGGAGCGCAATTCGTAGAGCGTATCGCGATCCATCCGTTCCGGGTGATTGATGAGTTCCGTTAGTTCCATATTACCAGTTTGCTACTGTTGCATTAAATATCTGATCACAGATGTCTTTTACCATGAGGGTTACCAACTCTTCCTGTACGGCCTGCAACGACTGCGTGGTTTCGTAGGACTGGCTGGCAGAGAACGATTTCTCGAAGTCCTCAGCGTGGTTGACATTATTTGTGAAACGCACATTGACTGTCATGGTGAGTTCGGTTTGTGCCGAGTAGCCCTCGGAAGATACCGACTTGTTACGCTGCTGATATTGCGTAATCTCACCCTCTATCTTCAGGTCACCGTTACGCCTGACCTGCGAAAGGCGCGTGCTGCGAGTGAATATATCCTTCAGCTCGTTGTTGAACATCGGTCCCATAGGACTCCATACATAGCTGGAACGGATAGGGAAATCGTTAATCTGGATGGTTTTCGTCTTGGTGTAGTCAATGCTGGCACCGTTGAACTTATAGCTCACGGAGCAAGCGCTGACGGCCAACAGCCAACAGCAAAAAGCTAATAGCTTATATGTTGTTTTACTTGTCCAATCCATATTGCTTCAGTCTTCTATATAGAGTACGATCGCTGATGCCCATTTCCTGAGCAGCTTTTTTACGATTGCCACCATTGCGGCTGAGTGCCTTTTCAAGTGCTTGACGGCTCCAGTCGTTGACGTTCAGATTCTCTGGTTCAGGCTCCACATACTCTTCGGCCTCGGCATCCTCAGCAGAGGTGAGAGGTGAGAGGTGAGAGGAAATAGGTGAGATATTGGTGGAAGCCAGCTGGGTTGTAGGAAGCGGAGTCGACGAGGTCATGGGAGTGCCCATCTTGACGTCTTCCATCTGCTTCTTCAGCGTGCTCATCTCGTGACGCATCTCGTTGACGTTCGAACGCAGCTCAAAGAGAATCTTGTACAGTATCTCACGCTCGTTCTCAAACGAGTGGTCACCCTCTTTGTGGATAGTGGCCAACTGTGTGGTTTCCTGATTCTGCGGAATAAACTGCGACAGAATTTGTGGCGTTATGGTACGCTCGGCACTGAGGATGGAGAGTTGTTCGGTAACGCTCTTCAACTGGCGGATGTTGCCAGGCCACTTATAGCGCATCAGCATCTGCTTAGCCTCCTCAGTCAGCACCACCTTGTCCATGCGGTATTTCTCAGCCATCTGCATGGCAAAGAGACGGAACAACAATACGATGTCTTCACCACGCTCACGTAGTGATGGCATCTGTATCTGCACCTGATTCAGTCGGTAGTAGAGGTCTTCACGGAAACGGCCCTCGCTGATGGCCTTCTGTATGTTGACATTCGTGGCCGCCACGATACGGACGTCTGTCTTGCGAATCTCAGTACCACCGACAGGAATATATTCGCCATTCTCCAGCACACGGAGCAGACGAGCCTGTGTCGCCATAGGCAGTTCGCCAACCTCGTCAAGGAACAGCGTACCCTTGTTGGCCACACCAAAGTAGCCTTGCGAATCGTTGATTGCACCTGTAAATGAGCCCTTGACGTGTCCGAAGAGTTCAGAGTCAATGGTACCTTCAGGAATAGCACCGCAGTTGATGGCGAAGTACTTTTCGCGACGACGTGGCGAGTTATCATGAATGATGCGCGGCAGGATATCCTTACCCACGCCGCTCTCACCGATTATCAGCACACTAAGGTCAATGGGCGACACCTTGAGAGCGACGTCCAGTGCGTTATTCAGAGCCTCGCAGTTGCCTACGATGTTGTAACGCTGTTTGATGTTCTGAAGTTCGGTAGTCTTCATTCAGCCATTTTTAGCCAATTTGGCCGCAAAGGTACAAAGAAAATCTGACATAATGGCACACTTTTGGCAGAAATTTAATTTTCTACTGCCGTTTCACTGCTTGTTTCGTCGTTGTCGGCCGGTTTTTCCTTGCGATTCGGGTCTTTAATGCGAACGGCAAAGCGTGCCTTGTCGCCATCCTCACGCTTTTCGTGGAACAGCTTGGGCAGCGGATTCTTCAGCGGTTCGTCGTAGTCCTTGCGGTTACGGAACACGTCGATAGCCGTGTAGATAGCCTGACGCAGAGAATTCTCGTCAGCTTTGCCCTGTCCTGCTATATCATAGGCCGTGCCGTGGTCGGGCGAAGTTCGCACGATGGGCAGACCTGCAGTATAGTTGACGCCACTCTCCAAGGCAATGGTCTTGAAAGGTGCCAGCCCCTGGTCATGATACATGGCCAGCACACCATCGAAACGATAGTATGTGCCTGAGCCAAAGAAGCCGTCGGCAGGGTAGGGACCAAAAGCCTGAATGCCTTTTTCGGCCAGTTCGTCGATAGCAGGCTTGATGATGTCCTTCTCCTCTGTGCCCAGCAGACCATCGTCACCGGCATGCGGATTGAGTGACAGCACGGCAATGCGTGGATTGGAGATACGGAAGTCGCGCTTCAAAGCCGTATGGAAAATGGTGGCTTTTTCAATGATGCCTTCCTTGGTGATGGCACGTGCGATGTCTTTGATGGGCAGATGTGTTGTGACCAGTGCCACGCGCAGTGTCTCGTTCATCAGGATCATCAGGGCCTTTTGGCCTTCACCTACGCTGGTTTCAATATACTCTGTATGACCGGGGAAGTGGAAGCCTGGACTTTGAATGGTAGCCTTGTTAATAGGGGCAGTCACCAGTACGTCGTACAAGCCGCTACGGTAGTCGGTCATCGCCCTGTCCAGGGCTCTGAGTGCTGCGTCGCCAGCTTCCTGGGAGGGCAGTCCCAAATCAACTTTCACATCGTCGTCGAAACAGGCCAGCAGGTTTAATCGTCCGTCACGAGCCTCTTCAGCCCTGTTGATGATACTGTAGTTGGTCTCAAGATTCAGCGCCTTCTTGTGGTAGGCTGCAATCTTGGGCGAACCATAGATGATAGGTGTGCAAAGTTCGAGAATGGTTGGGTCTGCAAAGGCCTTGAGAATCACCTCGTAACCGACACCGTTGGTATCTCCTTGCGTGATGGCCACGCGAATTTTCTTGTCTTGTTCCATATTGTTTTTCGTTATGATGTTATAACGTTATATTGTTATTTTGATTTTGTTGTTTTGCTGTCGACAGCAGGCCGCAGGCGGCAAAGATGTCCTGTCCGCGTGAGGCCCGGATGGTGGTCGTGATGCCATGATGGGTCAGGTAGTCGCGAAGCGCCTCCATACGTGTCTCGTCGGAGCCTGGCAGGTCGACATTGGGAATCTCGTGGAAGCGAATCAGGTTGACGCGACATTCCAGTCCTTCCAGCAACTTTACAATCTCACGTCCATACATGGGCGAGTCGTTCAGTCCGCCAAAGCAGATATATTCAAACGAGCAGCGGCGCTGATGGGTGAAATCGTATTGTTTCAGCAGGGCAATCGTCTCTTCCAGAGGCATAGCCTTTTCTGCCGGCATTAGTTGTAGACGTTGCTCGTGCAGGGGTGAGTGCATGGAGATAGCCACATGGCATTCGCTCTCGTCAAGGAATCGCTTCAATTTGTTCTTTACGCCTACGCTACTTACCGTGATGCGCTTAGGACTCCATTGCCAGCCCCAGTCAGACGTCATGATGTCACAAACCTTCAGGACGGCATCCAGATTGTCCATGGGCTCGCCTTGTCCCATAAATACAATATTGGTCAGGTGCTCTACCTCAGGCAGTGCATAAATCTGGTTCAGGATGTCAGCAGCTGTCAAATCACCCTGCCATCCCTGTTTGCCCGTCTGGCAGAACAGACAGTTCATTTTGCAGCCCACTTGACATGATACACATAAGGTTGCACGGTCCTTGTCTGGGATGAATACGGTTTCGACAAAGCGTTCAGTAGTGTTTTTTGCGACTGAGTCGCAAAAAACTGGGAACAGGTACTTGATGGTACCATCCTTCGAACGTTGGCAATCGATAGGTGCTAAGGCGCCAACCTCGTATTCGGTATTGAGCTGTTCGCGGTTCTGTTTCGAGATGTTCGTCATCTCGTCAATGCTCTTCACATGCTTCTCGTAGAGCCATTGAGCCATCTGCCTGGCTGTAAAAGCAGGCATACCCAAACCGCCGACAACAGCCTTCAGCTCTGCCGGAGTCAATCCCAAAAGTCGTTTCTTTTGTGGAATCATGGGTGCAAAGGTAGTGCAAATCGAGCGAAATACCAAAGAAAAGTCCAATTTTCTTTGTATTTCCGAGATGCTGCCTACCTTCACCAAAGGTGAAAGGTACTAAATCGAGCGAAAAGTGAAAAGTGAAAAGAGAAAATTTGCTGCCGCAGTCAAAATTTCTCTAAACTTTAAACTCTAAACTCTAAACTTTTTTGTATCTTTGCAGCTAAAATTAACGAAAACGGTAAAATGATACAAAAAACAGATTGCTTTTTAGCCTGTCTTGACGAACAGACAACTGGTGCATTAGCCAGTCAGTTGGGAAAGAGTCCGTCAGTAAGAGGTATTTATTTCCTTCAAGACATTTCTCTTCAAAGTAGCAGCTTCCTGATGCATGTTGCCGAGAAAGCTAAGGCCGACTATGTGTTGCTGCAACTCAAGCCTGTGGCTATCACGCTTGGTGCAGGTGCTTTGGAACGTATGATGGCTGTGGCCAGTGATACGGGGGCAGCGATGGTATATGCTGACAGATACGAGCTAAAAGCCAATGGTGAAGAGCTAAACGCCAAAATTGTGGAACGTCACCCTGTGATAGATTATCAGGATGGTTCGTTGCGTGACGATTTCGATTTCGGTTCGCTGTTGTTGATTCGCACCTCGTTGTTGCATCAGTATGCCGCCATCGACCATGAAGTGGATTATCGCTATGCAGCTTTCTACGATTTCCGATTGTTCTTGAGTCGTGAGGGACGCTTGTTCCATCTGAACGAGTTTATCTATACGGAGGAAGAACGCGACCTGCGTGCCTCTGGCGAAAAGCAGTTCGACTATGTGAATCCTGCCAATCGCGAGGTGCAGGTGGAGATGGAACAGGCCTGTACGGCCCATCTGCGTGAGGTGGGCGCACTGGTGGATACCACCCAGTATCATGATGTGGACTTCGATGAACAGGAATTCGAGGTGGAAGCCTCTGTCATCATCCCCGTTTTCAATCGTGTGAAGACTATCAAGGATGCTGTGGAGAGTGCCCTGTCTCAGAAGACATCATTCAAGTATAATGTCATCGTGGTGGATAATCACTCGACGGACGGCACCTCTGACATCCTGTCTGGTATGTCGCTTTCACATAGCGACAGTCTGCACGTCATTATGCCCGACCGTACCGACCTCGGCATTGGCGGCTGTTGGAACGAGGCCATCTATAGTGCCTATTGTGGACGCTTTGCCGTCCAGTTAGACAGCGATGACCTCTACTCGTCACCTAAGACACTGCAGACCATCGTTGATGCATTCTACAAACAGAAGGCCGCTATGGTAATCGGCTCTTATCGTATGTGCGACTTCGAGTTGAATACCCTGCCTCCCGGACTCATTGCCCATAAGGAATGGACGGACGAGAACGGTCCTAATAATGCATTGCGAATCAATGGTTTAGGTGCTCCTCGTGCATTCTTTACTCCATTATTGCGTAGCATCGGATTCCCCAACACATCGTATGGTGAGGACTATGCTTTGGGCCTTCAGTTCTCGCGTCGTTACCGCATCGGGCGTATCTTTACCGAACTATATCTTTGTCGCCGTTGGGGAGGCAATTCTGATGCAGCCCTTTCTGTGGATAAAATCAATGCCAACAACCTGTATAAAGACCGTCTGCGTACTGTAGAGCTGAAGGCTCGCCAACAGATGCAGCAGGGTGGGGACGACTCACTGACGGAATCGCCCGTCTTGCGCTTCTTCCATCGTCAGTTGCAGACGTGGCATGATGTGCGCCAGCGCTATCGCGACCTGCAACAGGTAGAGACACGTGAGTTGGTGACAGACACCATTACGTTGCAGGCCCAATGGAATCCGGCACGTATCGCTTCTACGGGAGCCAAGATTGATGCCAAGTCAATTGCCGAGCGTCCTTGTTTCCTGTGTGCCAAGAATCGTCCGCAGGAGCAGATGCATCGTGTCATTGACGGGAAGTACGAGTTGTTGGTCAACCCGTTCCCTATTCTGCCTATCCACTTTACATTGCCTACGGTGAAGCATCAGCCCCAGCGCATCTTGTCTATGTATGACGAGATGCTGAAGCTGGCAGAGCGTAATGCTGACCTGACCTTATTATATAACGGTCCGCATTGTGGCGCCTCAGCGCCTGACCATGCCCACCTGCAAGCTGTCAGCAATGGTTGCCTGCCCTTGCAGCAGTCTTGGCAGCGCTTGAGCCGTAACTTGGTGGAGGTCACCAAGGACGATGAAGAGAACGGCATTTGGCAGGTCGTCGACTATCCTGCTGCGGCTTTTGTCATTCGTAGTAGCCAAAAGAGTATAGGCGAACGCCTGTTCCGTCGTCTCTACGATGCGTTGCCACCTTCCGAAGATGGTGACGAGCCCATGATGAATATCATCATGTGGCAGTCTGATAACGCCGTGTTCAGCGTGGTGCTGCCCCGTAGGAAGCATCGTCCTGCATGCTATACGGCCACAGGCGATGCCCAGTACATCATCAGCCCCGGAGCTGTCGACATGGGTGGACTTATCATCACGCCTCGCGAACAGGATTTCCGTCGTGTAACGCCGGAACTCATCCTCGACATCTACCGTGAGCTGTCGCTGACGCAGGAACAGATGCAGCAGGTCAAGTTTGCTATATGCAATGGGCAATCAGCTGTCAGCCCAAAGCCAAAGATCAAAGGCCAGGAACCTAACGTTAGCGTGGGTATTGTCAGCGGTCAGAAGATTGAGTTCTCGCTGAATGCACCGTATACCGCTAAGGGCGAGACAATAGAAGGCAAGCAGACGGTGGAATTCTCTGAAGGTGGCATCCTGTGGAACGGCAACCAGTATCGTGAGCTGGCCTTTACGCCTTCCAGTGCAGAGGCCTCGTTTTCATTGTTCGATGTGACCATTGGCGTCAACTTCCACTGGGAACGCAAGGAGACGCAGACCTTCTTGGGAACGCTACGCCTGGTAGTTGAATCCGACCAGATAACGGCTATCAACGAGTTGCCAGTAGAGAAGTATCTGGCTTCGGTCATCTCCAGCGAGATGAAGGCCACGGCAGGCTTGGAACTGCTGAAGGCCCATGCTGTCATCTCGCGTTCGTGGCTCTTGGCACAGATGCGTCGCCGTGAGGACAGTCAGGAGCAGAAGAACGGCTTCTTCTCCTTTATCAAGAAGGACGACGAGTTGATCCGTTGGTACGACCGCGAGGACCATACCATCTTCGATGTCTGTGCCGACGACCATTGTCAGCGCTATCAGGGTATTACCCGGCAAACCAGCAAGAATGTGGAACAAGCCTTGAAGGCTACGCGTGGACAGATTCTCTGTTATGGTGACGACATCTGCGATGCCCGTTTCTCGAAGTGTTGTGGTGGCGTGACCGAGGAGTTCCAGTATTGTTGGGAAGATACGCCAAAGCCTTATCTGGTCAGTGTCGAAGACCCCTTCTGCAATACCAACGACAAAGAAGTACTCGCACAGGTACTCAACGACTACGATCAGGAGACCAATGACTTCTACCGCTGGACAGTGGAATACACGGTGGACGAGATTTCCGACCTCATCCGCGAAAAGCTGAAGGACGACTTCGGCACTGTTACCGACCTCATTCCCTTGGAGCGAGGCAAGAGCGGACGCATCTGGAAACTGAAGATAGTGGGTACGAAGAAGACCTTTACCATTGGTAAGGAACTTGAGATTCGTCGTGCCCTTAGCGAGAGCCACTTGTACAGCTCCGCCTTCGATGTGGAGAAGACGGAAAAGGGCTTCCGCCTGCACGGCAAGGGCTGGGGACATGGCGTGGGTCTCTGCCAGATAGGTGCTGCCGTCATGGGTCAGCAGGGCTACAAGTACGACGCCATCTTGCTCCACTATTATCGCAATGCAGAGATTAAGCGGATTTATTAATTCTCGAAACATCGAAATATCGAAAAAAGAAAAAAGATGAAACAAAGAAATCCATGGGCTTGGATTCCCACGCTGTATATTGCCGAGGGATTGCCCAACGTCGTTGTGATGACCGTTGCAGTGGTTATGTATATGCAGCTAGGTCTGAGTGATACTGATATTGCCTTGTACACGGGTTGGCTGGGATTGCCGTGGGTCATCAAACCCCTGTGGAGTCCTTTTGTCGACCTCTATCGCACCAAGCGCTGGTGGGTGCTCACCATGCAGATGTTGCTAGGCTCGTCATTGGCTGGTGTCGCCTTCACGCTGAATGCGCCGTTCTGGTTCCAGGGCTCTATGGCCTTCTTCTTCCTGATGGCATTCTCCAGTGCGACGCACGACATTGCGGCTGACGGCTATTATATGTTGGAGCTTGACGACCACCAGCAGGTGTGGTTCGTCGGCATCCGCAATACGTTCTATCGTCTGGCAGTCATTTTTGGCAATGGCGTGCTGATTCCTGCTGCGGGCATGTTGCAACTCATGTTTCGCAATCAGAAGGCCTTTACGTGGAGTC
>Ga0265298_10003538_pt1 | contig 20573 bp, 17 predicted proteins | sample AusTroGonzalo_MG_3_FD_193486 | JGI IMG/M metagenome (GOLD analysis project Ga0265298, IMG submission 193486) | Bovine rumen microbial communities from tropical cattle in Woodstock, Queensland, Australia - Gonzalo_01 | ecosystem: Host-associated > Mammals > Digestive system > Stomach > Rumen ... | reverse complement strand
CAGCGATGTTGCCAGCGCGTCCGCCCGGGCTGTCATTGTTTCTTTTTCTTCCCGAAGTGTTTTCAGCTGCGCTTCCGTGTTCTCTTTTTCTTTTGTCAGCGCGGTCACCCGGGCAGCCAGGTCTTCTTTCTGTTTTGATGCCGTCTCAAGTTCTGCGGCTGCATCTTCCGCTTTCTTTTCGGTTTCTCCCAGCGCTGTTGCCAGCGCGTCCGCCCGGGCAGCCAGGTCATCCTTCTGCGTTGTTGTCTCATCCAGCTTCGCTGTCAGTTCTTCCTGCTGCTTTGTGTTCTCGTCCAGCTTTGCGGACAGCGCATCTCTCTGTTTTGTCACCGCGTCCAGTTTCGTCGTCAGTTCGGCCTTTTCCAGATCTGCTTCGTCCAGCCTCGCAGCCGCTTCCCCTGCCGCCTTTGCTGCATCGGTCTTCAGCGTCTCCGCCTGCGCGGTCAGTGTCTTTGTTTCCGCCTGCGATGTTTCCAGTTTCGCTGTCAGGTCGTCGATCTGCTTCGCCGCGTCTTCAGACGCCAGTGATAAATCACTGTTCCGCTGTGTCGCTTCGTCCAGCTTTGCTTGCAGATCATCCCGCTGCGCCGTGACTTCTTTCAGCTTTACGCCCGCTTTTTCTGTCGATTCCGCGTTTTCAGCTTTCAGGGTCTCATTCTGTGCAATCAGTTCATCTTTCTCCCTGTTCAGCGCGCCGATCCTGCCGTTTGCGGAAAGGAAAAGAACCGCAAAGCCAACCGCCAGTACGGCAAACAGGATCATCAATACTTTTTCGGTACTCTTATTCATCCCGCATCCTCCATTCCCGCGTAAAGCCTGTAAATCGCTGCCTCGTCATTCTCGAATATCTTCACGCCGACTTTGTCCATTCCCTCCAGATCCACGTCATAGCTGTTTCGTTCATACGATGACAGATAGACGTATTCAGCACCGTATTTTTCGGGTACTTCCGGGTGCCCTTCCGGATCTTCATAGAATGCGCGCAGTTCCGACTGACGCTCCGTCGTATCAAACCCATGCCAGTACAGCCACAGATCCGGACCGCAGACAACGGTCCTCCCCGCGATCGCCACAACCGGATTCAGGTGCTGGGTTCCGGTTACAAAGACCGCGTCCCTCGGTGTCCGGTCCTTGACGTACTCACCTGCCTCCACCGCTTCCCGGCTGAACGCCTGATAGTCTGACACGCATTCCCGCGCGATCGTCAGTCCGGCGCTCAGGAAGGTAACAACCGCCGCGAGCACGGCCAGGAATCTCCGTCCTCCCATGCCTTCCAGGCGCTTCCAGAGGCGGGAACACCAGTCCGCAACGATCAGGCAGCAAAGCAGCCATGCCAGATAAAACAGTTTGATGTTGTCATATTCGTTCGGCTGGAAGCGGATGAATTCCGCTGCCAGGATAATCGGCAGCGCCATTGCAAAAATACGTCTGTTTCTCGGATTCCGGTCAAACAGCGCGGCAATCAGCGCCAGGAAGGGCAGCCCGATATTCTTGATATAGAACCACAGATACAGGTCCCGCATCCCCTGCCCGGATGGATTGTTTACCCAGTTGAACTGGAAAACCAGGAATGAATGGTTGCTTTCCTGAAAGGTCTGCCCGAAGGTGAAGCAGATGAGCTGGGGCAGCGCCAGCGCCGCGGCAATCGCGCCGTAGATCAGATACGGTCGCAGAATCTGCCACCGGCTCCTGCGGACCGTCATCGCGCCCGGATCCCCGTGAATCAGATCGTAGCAAAGGCATCCGACGGATGCGAGGGCGAGCGCCAGGAAGCTGTGGGTATGGATCAGCGGCAGCGCGCCGGCCCATATGCCGAGCAAAACGATTCCCCGCCCCCTGTTCTCCGGGTCCCTCGTCCTTGCCCTGAATTCGGAAAACAGCAGGTAGAAACAGGGAATAACCATGCACCAGCCGCCCAGCAGCGTCCGCTGGGGAATCATCAGGTCGCAGATTACATTGCTCCAGCGCAGGTTGTTCGGATCCGGCTGATTGGTCGGCGTCTTATAATAACCGGTCATGATATGGCTGATCCGCTCTCCGACCGTGCTGAACCAGCCTGAAACAGTCTGCCCGATCTTCCCGAAGAAGGTCAGGTCTTTCTCCGCCGCCCACGTTCCGCCGGCCAGATCAAAGTCATAGAGGAAGCCCAGCCCGCCGTTGAAGAAGAACAGGCAAGCCACCAGCAGGGCCGTCTTCTTTCCCGCTGTCAGTTCCCTGCCCAGCACCATCACACCCATGTAGCACAGGGCCATCATCAGGGTTCCGGGAACAATAATCGCTGCCTGCAGGCTGCTGCCCAGCAGAACAAACGTGGAACTCAGCGTATCTGTCAGGAAGGGATAACTCAGCCTCGCGCCCGGAAAAAACGGATAGTCCGCCGGGAATTTCTTTCCCACGAGACCCGTGATAAAACTCATATGCATCGGCAGATCGCCGTAAGTGCTCTGCCCCACACGCCAGTCGCCGGCGGTGCCTACCCTCATCACGTGGGTATACTGCAGATATCCGCCCAGAATCGTCAGCGGAATACCGATGATCAGCACCTGCCGGAGCAGGCGGCTCTCTTCCTCATTCCAGGGCGCGGGATCCCGTCTGTCCCGCAGAAACCAGCACAGAATCGTAATCGCCAGCATAACCGCGGCGCCGAACACATGCGCCCCCGCGTCAAAGCGGAAGAAAAAAGCACCAATGGCCGGAAACCACATCTCACCGAGCAGCCCGAAACACAGCCCGAGCCAGATCCGGTTCAGCGGCCGGTGGCGGGGCAGCAGAAACCGCACCACCGCCAGGCCGAACACCAGGAACAGCAGCGTATAAACAACAGACGCAATCATCTGCTCTATCCCCTCGCCTCATTATCGTATTCTTCATCGAGCCCGTCTGCAATTTCCATCAGACGGCGCAGCCGGTGATTCACGCCGCTCTTTCCGACCGGCGGATCCAGCATCTCCCCGAGCTGCTGAAGGCTCAGATCCGGGTTTTCCACCCGCACGCGGGCGATTTCCCGCAATGCAGGCGGCAGCGTAAATAAACCCTGTTTCAGAGAAATCCGGCGTATCGCCTCCGCCTGTTTCAGCCCCGCATCCAGCATTTTTTCACTGTTATGCTCATCGCAGTTGGCTGCCCGTACCGCGGACGCCCGGAGCTGTTTACGGATCCGGGTATTCTCCATTTCCAGCACGCCGCTCCCCGCACCCATCATCGCCAGCGTATCGCTGATCTGCTGGGCATCCTTCAGGTAAATCACCTGCTGTCCTCTTCGGGAATAGCTGCGAAAAGGCAACCCGTTCTTCTCCAGCAGTTTTTCCAGCGTCTGCGCGAACCGCTCATCATCCGTTTTCCATTCCAGATGATACTCTTTTTCCGGGTTGGTCACTGTACCCGCGCCCAGAAATGCGCCGCGGAGAAACGCCCTGCCGCAGCATTGGCGCGTCAGCGGATGCCTCGGAACGGTTCGCTTCAGATGGATACGGCCGTCTTCATCCGTTTCGGCCATGTGCAGCGCGTTCAGCAGTGTGCGGGTATCCTCCGTCCCGAGGGTAAGCACACAGGTACGCCGTCCGCCCAGCTGCTTCGTCTGGACAAAGTGCAGCGACGGGGTAATATTCAGCCGTTTCTTCAGCAGCTGAAACAGTCTGCGTGCGGTTCCCGCGTTGTCAACCCGCCAGCTGGCGGAGATCCATCCGCCGCCGCGAAAGGCCAGATGTCCGGAAGTTTGTGTCAGGGCGGAAATCTCGCTGAGCATGCAGCAGGGTCGTCCGGCCGGCATGCGGATCAGTTCCTCCTTCACAGAGGCCGAAAAGCTCTGCGCGTTCGATGTTTTCATCAGGTTTCATCCTCGACAGGCGTTGCCCAGCGTGCCTGCTCAATCATCAGATCCCGGTGATTGATCTCTGTCGGCAAACCTTTTTCCTGCAGCCAGTGTCCGATTGCTTCCGCAATCGCCACGCTGCGGTGCGCGCCCCCCGTGCAGCCTACGGCAATCACCAGGCGGTGCTTTCCCTCTTCTTTGTAATGGGGAATCAGGAAATCCAGCATTTCCGTCCATCTGCGCAGGAATTCCTGCGTTGTCGGATGATCGATCACAAACTGCCGTACATCTTCATCCAGGCCGCTGTGACGGCACAGGCTTTCAATATAGAATGGATTAGGCAGAAAACGCACGTCGACCACCAGGTCTGCCTGCCGCGGCAGGCCGCGCTTGAACCCGAAGCTCATAACCTCTGCCCGGATCGGCGGGTCGGCTTCGGAAAGGTTTCCCAGGTTTTTGTCCAGCAGTTTCATCATGGAACGTGCCGTCAGCCCGGTCGTATCGATGACATAATTGGCGGTTTCCCGCAGCGGCTGCAGCCGGGTCCGCTCTTCGGCAATTGCCGCCGTCAGCGTCAGACCTTCCTGGCAGAGGGGATGCTCCCGCCGTGTCTCTTTATAGCGGTCCAGCAGCGTATCGTCACTGGCTTCCATGAAGATCACTTCGATCTGGTGACCCAGCAGCCGCAGCTCGCCGATCATCTTTGCTACAGCCTTTGCGTCAAAAAACTCGCCGCTTCGCACATCCACTGCAATGGTTACCGTCTGGTGCTTTGTCGGTGTGGTATCAAAAGCCTCGATCAGCTTCGGCAGCATCATCGGCGGCATATTGTCCATACAGAAACTGCCCTTGTCTTCCAGAAAACGGACGCAGGCTGTCTTGCCGGCGCCGCTCTGCCCGGTCACGATCAGATACCTCATGCTTCTTTCTCCATTTCACCGATAATTCGAATCTCCGGTTCCAGCTTAACGCCTACCCGTTCCTCAACGATCTGCTGTACTTTCTCCATCAGTTCCAGGAAGTCTTTGCTGCTCTCACCGTTGTTGATCAGGAAACCCGCATGCTTCATGCTCACCTGAGCCCCGCCTACAGCGTAGCCCTTCAGGCCGCACTGATCGATCAGCGCAGCGGCAAAATAACCTTCCGGCCTTTTAAATGTGCTTCCCGCGCTGGGCTGGTCCAGCGGCTGTTTCTCCGCGCGCTGTGCGTTCAGCTCGGCCATGCGCGCACGGATCTCCTCCGGTTCACCCGGCGTCAGGGTGAATACAACCTCCGTTACCACAAAATTGATTCGCCCGACGGCGGATGTCCGGTACCCGAACTGCATTTCCTCATTGCTCAGCGTGACCGGTTTTCCGTCCGGTGTGATCCCGTTCACCCGTGTCACCACCTGGGCCATTTCCCCGCCGTAGGCGCCGGCATTCATCGTCATGGCGCCGCCTACCGTCCCGGGAATCCCGGAAGCGAATTCCAGCCCGGCCAGTCCGGCCTCTGCAGCTTCCGCAGCAACGCTGCCGAGCATGGCGCCGGCCTGGGCAATCAGGCGGTCCCCTTCCCGGCGGATTTGCCGCATGTTTTTGCTCACACTGATGACCAGCCCGCGGATTCCTCCGTCCAGTACCAGCAGGTTGCTGCCGTGGCCGATCACCGTCACCGGCAGATTGTAGGCTCCCGCCTCGGCAAACAGCGCCCTGATCTCCTCTGCACTTCGCGGAAACACCAGATAATCCGCAGGCCCGCCCAGCTTCAGTGTCGTATGTCTGCTCATCGGTTCATTCATTAAAGCGTTAAACGATTCAAACATAATTGCCGTTTCCCCCATGCGATTTCCTGACTGTAATTCCGGATAAGTCGGGGGTCTTCAATCCGCACCCGCGGAATTGTCCCCTTCTGTCGCTGCAAAAAACCATAGGTCAAATAAATATTATAATAGAAATAGCCCTTTCCGACAACTTCTTCATTTGTATTGACAAAATTGTATTTTTCCTGTACATTTGGATACAAAGTGCAGGAAAAATGCTGCACCCTTGAGGAGGTTGTCCTGTATGTCATTAACCTTTCAGCCCATGATGGAAAGCCGTCCCATCCGTGAGATTGCCTACGAGGTGCTGAAGAAAGCCATTATCACCGGTGAAATCCCGGCCGGGGAGCGGATCGTCGAAACCGATTATGCCGACCGTCTCCATATCTCCCGTACGCCCCTGCGAGAGGCGCTTCGAAAACTGGAGCGTGACGGTCTGGTGGAATACGTGATGCGCCGCGGTGTCATTGTGCACGCCTTTACAACGGACGATGTGGAGCAGATCTATACCATCCGGAACTGCCTGGAGCTTCTGACTCTTCCTGATATCATCGAAAAGGCCACGCCGGAAGATATCGCCCATCTGCGGGAAATGCTCGCGAAGATGGACGAGCTGAATGAAAAAAACGACGTGGAAGCATTATCCCCCGTCGCGCGTGATTTCCATACCGCCATCACGGCGATCTCCGGGAAAAACCGGATCCTCCGGGTCATTGAAGGCCAGGATGAATATATCCGCCGCTTCTCCGCCATGGCGATCAAGCAGGAGGACCGCAGGAACGAAGCAAATGAGGAGCATCACCGCCTGGTGGACCTGATAGAGCAGAAGGACCTGCCCGCTTTTGAAGCCCTGATGAAGCAGCATATCGAGCGCAGCAAGGAATGCTGTCTCGCCGCGCTGGCTGCCCGCAAACAGAACCGCGAACTGAACAGCTGATCCCGTTCCCAAAAAGTCCTTGCATTTTAACGCGCTCTGTGATACGATATCCGGGCTGATTCAAGAGGAGGTTTGTTCTTATGGTTACTGCAATTTCCATCGTGCTGATCATCTCGGCGCTTTTTATGATCGTGACTGTTCTGCTGCAGTCTTCCAGCGAAGGCGGCATCAGCGCCGTTTCCGGTCAGTCCAACAGCTATTTCAGCAAGTCCAAGTCCAAGACCTTTGAGGCCAAGCTGGCGCTGGGCACCAAGATCGCCGCTACGGTCTTCGTTGTGCTGTCCCTGCTGATGCTGGTCATCAAGTAATCTGCACGGTAGTTAAAAGGCTGCTTCATTTCGAAGCAGCCTTTTTCGTTTATTTCCTGAACTCCCTTGCCTTCCGGGAAAGTTCTTCCATTTCCTCCCGGCTCAGGTCCGGCAGTTTTTCCACCTGGGAGAGAAAAGGTTCCAGCGATTCCCGGAGGTTTCCGGAGGCAACCTGCTGAAAATAGTTCACCACCACGGCGGTGAAAATCGCAATCACCGCAACGGCATACACGGAAAACAGAACCGTCAGAATCCGTGAAACCGGGCTGTGGACCACCACATCGCCGAACCCGATGGTTGAAATAGCGGTGAAGCAGTACCACAGCGCCTCACGGAAGGTCCGGATTCCCGGCTCAATCAGCCAGATAATGCACGCGCACAGCGCAGTAAAGCCCAGGAAACCGTAAATCACTTTATCTGCGCCGGTGCTCCGCAGGATTTTGCCGAGAATCCGAAGTTTCTTCAAAAGGTGCCTCCTCAGGTGGGTCGATAATTCAGAGGATTACTCCTCAGGGCTCAATAATATTGAAGTTGTGGATGATGGGAGTCATATATTTGATCATCCTGGTCAGGACGGTGGCGTCACCCTCCACCTGCATCTTTTCGATGATATCCGTATCACCGTTCATCAGCGCCAGCAGCTGAAGCCGGGCGCAGGTCACCGTGCAGTCGGCCTCCGGGTTCTCATTCCCTTTGTAGTAAAGGAGAACGCCGTCCCGCCGGACCACGCGGAACACTTCCCCGGTGTCTGCAATGCTCATCTTCATGGTAAAGTTGTCATTCTGCGCTGCCAGTGCATCAGTCATGATATCGATATAATCCAGGATCATGTCCACGGTCATCTCGGTGACCATGGAATCTCTCCCCTGGGCCGTCGCTTCCTTCTCCGACTGGTTGCCTTCCCGGAGTTCCCACGCGCCCATCAGGTACGCGCAGCGCCAGGGACCGCTCTCCGCCTGATAGCCCAGCTGCTCCAGCGCGTCGGCGCACAGATCCCGGGCAGCCTTGTTGGTCGGGTCGGCAAAAACCAGTTCCTTTGTGATCTGAGCCACCCACTGGTATTCACCCTTGTCGAAGTCGGCCCGGGCCTTTTCCAGCACAGCGTCCACGTCGCCCAGGTATTCCACCCACTTTTTCGCCGTATCTTCCGGCATCAGCGGGTTCAGGTCCACCGGGTTGGCGTCATACCAGCCCATGTAGCGCTGATAGACCGCCTTGATGTTATGGGACAGGGTACCGTAATACTGACGGCAGTACCAGACCTTCGCCAGTCTTTCCGGCAGCTCCAGCGTACGGGAGATCTCCGCCGACGTCATTCCCTGGTTGATATAATGCAGCGTCTGGTTGTTGATGTACTGATACGCTTCGGCGGTATCCTGCATATATTCGAGGATATTCTCATTGCCCCAGTGCGGCCAGTTATGACTCTGGAACACGACCTCCACCTCGTCGCCAAACAGCGTCTCCGCTTCCAGGATATAGTGGGCCCAGTCCAGGGCGTCCCGCACCTCAGCGCCGCGCAGCGTATAGAGGTTGTGCATGGTACCGGTGCAGTTCTCCGCCAACCACAGACCCTTGTATTTCGGGAACCAGGCGTTCATCTCCGCCGGTGCTTCCGTTCCGGGCGTCAGCTGGAACTGAATCTCCAGCCCGTCGATCACGATGGTTTCGTTGCTGCAAACTTCATAGGTCGGCGCCAGCAGACCTACGGTGCCTACGCTCTGGCCCAGGCCAATACCGATGGCCAGCCGTTGCGTCTCTCCCGGTTCCATGATCGCGCCGTACTGATACTGCGCCCGGCGGCCCATAGCCGGTCCGCAGTACACGTTTTCGCTGACGGCATGCTCCAGGAATCCCTGAGGAGCCAGGACGACCACCTTGCCGGACGCAAGCTGCTCCGCCAGCGGGAGCGACGCGTCCGCGGCGTCCTCAGCGGAAATCAGCCCGTAAACCCCACCGTAATGATCAATGTGGGAATGGCTGTACAGCACGGCTTTGACGTCGATCGGCCCGAAATGTTTCTCCATCAGGGCCTTTGCCGCGGCCATGTCTTCCTTGCACATCAGCACGTCGAACACAATCCAGCCGTTGTCGGTCCGGATAAAGGTCGCGTTGGCCATGTCATAGCCGCGCACCTGATAGATCCCGTCGCAGACCTCGAACAGCCCGGCATAGGTGTTCAGTTGGGTATGCCGCCAGAGGCTGGGATTTGCGGTGTCGGGAGCATCTTTATCCCGCACAAAATCAAACGCGTCCCGGCTCCAGGCCACCACGCCGTCATCCCGGTAGATGATCACGCTTTCGGGCGCCTCGATCAGCCCGCGAAGAGCATTCTCTTTCTCACGCTCATCCGAAAAATTCAGATTGTCATACCACGCCTTATTGGCATCGATCGTATGCTGCGTCGCGGGTTTGTTTTCCGCCAGAGCAGCCGAAACCGAAAGGCAAAGACAGAAGACCATAAGCCAGCACAGGAATTTCCTCATGAGAACACCTCCATCAGATCCTTCATTTGGTTTTGATAACGTCACTTCAGTCCGTCTTGGACATCTTACAGCTTATCATATCATTTTTTCCGGCAGAATTGCAAGACCGAACATACGTAAAAAAATATTTACCGGGTATTATTCTTCTATCCCGTTGATTTTGAACCTGAGCAGTTTCGGTTCAATCCCCTTCTCCGCTCCCAGCTCGTACATCTGCTGCATAAGTCTCGCCTTCGCGACGCGCTCGGTCATTTCTTCCGATGAGACGCTCACCCGCAGATCCGGATGGTCCGGATGAAGGCAGATCAGCTGATACATCACCGGTTCCTGTGTCCGGTCCACATGCCATCTGATCCGGATCAGGTCTTTTTCCTCCGTCATCAGCCGACACCCTCCGTCATCAGAATCTTCCGCGCGACAGTCACGCATTCCGGCACCCCTGCGCCGCTGGCCATGTCCGGCCTGCCGCCTCCTCGGCCAACCCGCTTGATCAGTTCGTTCATATCGATCTTCACGTCCGCGGATCGAGCGAAGGTCAGCCGTTCTCCGGCGCACAGCAGCAACGCCTTTCCTTTCCCGGAGATGTACTCGGATACTGCGGCGTTTACCGCCCTGCCGTCTGTCTCCGGAATTTGCAGCGCACAAATCGTGATTCCTTTCAGATCTTCCGTGTTCTCCGCCTCAGCCATCTTATTCAGCAGTTCCCGGCTTTCCAGGCGGTTCGCCCGCTTTTCCGCTTCCGCCAGGCGGCTCTTCAGTTCGCTGGCCGCCCGGGAAAGCTTGTCCACCGGACTGCTGAGCGCCGCGCCGGCCTTGTCCGCATAGTGCATATAGGTCTGGAACAGTTTCGCCGCCCGTCCGCCGCAGACAAAAGTGACCCGCACTTTCCCCTTCGCAGGGATTGCGGAGATAATCTTGATCATCCCGATCCGGCCCGTGGAGGAAGGATGGGTGCCGCCGCAGGCGACCATCTCAAAATCGCCCATCGCGACGATCCGCACATGCTTGCTCACGGTCGGCGGCTTGCGCAGGGGCAGTTTTTTCAGTTCCTCTTCCTCCGGAAACCAGCAGCGGATCGGTGCGTCCTGCCGGATGCGCGCGTTTACCGTATCCTCCAGAAGGATGATTTCCTCCTCGGTCAGGTGTGTCCTCTCTTCCGGCATGGAAACGTCGATGCTGGAATCATTCTGCCCCAGATGCAGCCCGATGGTCGTGCCGCCCAGCTTTTCCCAGATGGCGCCTGCCAGCATATGCTCGCCGCCGTGCTGCTCCATATGGTCTGTCCGCCGATCCCCGTCAATCTCCCCGCGCACAGCCGTGCCGGCGGGAATCTCCCTGTCGACCGTGTGCCATACTTCGCCCTCAGCGTCGGCTTCCACGTCTGTCACTTTGGCCTTCAGCTTTCCGAATGTCAGAAAACCGGTATCAAAGGGCTGGCCGCCGGATGTCGGGTAAAAAGCACTCCGGTTCAGCGTCACTTTCCACTCACCCGGCCGCGTCCCGTTCTTCACCGCCGTCACATTGGCGTCAAACGCCCACAGATACGCATCGTCGTAGTATAAACGTTCCGTCACCTTTATAATCCCCCTACTTATTCAAACCGAAGGTCCAGGGCGATCGGAAAGCCCTGGTCGCGCCAGCAGGCGCGAAACCCTACACCATCCTTTCCGGATGAAAACACTCATCAAACTCCGCTTCCGTCAGGAATCCCATCTCCGTACACGCTTCCCGCAGGCTCTTGCCCTCCGCAAAAGCCTTGTGAGCCGTTTTCGCCGCGTTCTCGTATCCGATCCTTGGCGACAGCGCCGTCACCAGCATCAGTGAGCGTTCCATGTTTTCCGCCATTCTCGCCCGGTTGGCCTTGATTCCGCTGACACACCGCTCCCGGAAGGAGTCCATCGACTCCGCCAGCAGCCTCGCGCTCTGCAGGAAGTTGTACGCGCACACGGGCATAAACACGTTCAGCTCGAAGTTTCCCTGGCTTGCCGCCATGCCGACGGCCACATCGTTTCCCATCACCTGCACGGCCACCATCGTCACCTGCTCGCACTGGGTCGGGTTCACCTTACCCGGCATGATGGAGGAGCCCGGTTCATTCTCCGGGATTGTGATCTCGCCCAGGCCCAGCCGCGGGCCGCTGGCCAGCCAGCGGATATCGTTGGCAATCTTCATCAGGTCCGCCGCCAGCGCTTTCAGCGCCCCGTGGGCAAACACCAGTTCATCCTTCGAGGTCAGGGCGTGGAACTTGTTCTCCGCCGTCATGAATGGAAGCCCCGTCGCTTCCGCGATCTTTGCCGCCGCCAGGGTGTCGAACCCCGCCGGCGCGTTCAGCCCGGTGCCCACTGCGGTCCCGCCCAGGGCCAGAGCCAGCAGCGGCTTCTCCGCCGCGCGGATCATCTCCTCATCTTTTTCCAGGCTGGCCCGCCATCCGGAGATCTCCTGGGAAAACAGGATCGGCGTCGCATCCTGCAGATGGGTACGGCCGCACTTGAGCGCGTCGCTGTTTTCCCCCTCCAGGCGGATCATCTCCTCATTCAGGGCGGAAAGCGCCCGCAATGTCTTTTCCAGCGCCTGCGCCGCCGCAATGTGCATCGCCGTCGGGAAGGTATCGTTGGAGCTTTGGCTCATGTTCACGTCATCGTTCGGATGCAGCGTTTTTTCCCCGGCGATCTCGTTTCCCCGGTTCGCAATGACCTCGTTCATGTTCATGTTGCTTTGGGTGCCGGAGCCCGTCTGCCAGACCACCAGCGGAAAATGCCCGTCCAGTTTCCCGGAAAGCACCTCGTCCGCTGCCTGACGGATCAATGTATACTTCTCCTCTGTCATCTTCTCCGGCTTCAGCTCCCGGTTGGCCGCGGCAGCCGCCTTCTTCAGCACCGCGAAGGCCCGGATGATCTCCTCCGGCATCGTCTCCCGGCCCGCGCCAATGGGAAAATTGTTCCGGCTCCGCTCGGTCTGCGCGCCCCAGTAGCGGTCCGCGGGCACCCTGACCTCGCCCATGGAATCATGCTCGGTTCTGTATGTCATGCTCATTCCCACGCTTTCTGTCCCCGCCGGTTCAGCCCGGTTGTCTTCCGGAATTCTACCATATCCCGCCCGTCTGCCGCAACATGACGAAGTCATGGACTGTCGGTCTTTTTCTGTACTGTCAATGCGGCCGGCTGGAATTCATCCGGGTTTCGTGGTATGCTTATCCACGCCGAATCGGTCATCAAGGGAGGCTTGGGGCATATATATTCCCCAATATATATATGAGCGAAAAAGAAATCCGGGCGGTCAATGAGCCGCCCAAACGTTCCGTTCTGGAGGAAATCGGTAACGCGGTTACCCACGGCGTCGGCGCGCTGTTCGCCATCGCCGGTTTTGTGCTGCTGCTCCTGCGCTCCGACACGTCCGTGAAGGTGCTGTGTTCCATTGTCTACGGCTTCTGCCTGATCATGATGTTCCTGATGAGCTGCCTGTACCATTCCTTCAAATGGGGTACAAAAGTCAAGCGGCTCTGGCGCAGGTTTGACTATATCTCGATTTATCTGCTGATCGGCGGAACCTTTACCCCCATGTGGCTTCTGTTCTGGCAGGGAGAGCTCGGGACAACCCTCTGCATCATCCAGTGGGCCGTGATCGCCGCCGGGATTACGTTTGTAGCCATCTTCGGGCCCGGCCGTCCCAAAGCGCTCCATATTACGCTGTTCATCGTCCTCGGCTGGAGCGGGCTGGTCTTCCTGCCCCGGCTGATCAGGGAGAACCTTCCGCTGTTTTTCACCACGCTGGGCGGCGGCATCGTCTATACCCTCGGGATCATTCCCTTTGTCATGAAACGCAAAGGTGCCCATTTCCTCTGGCATTTCTTCGTCTTCTTCGGCGCCGTAATTCACTGGTTCGGGATTTATCTTTTCCTGTACTGACAGCAAAATGCCCGTTAAAAAACCCGCGCAGCTGCGCGGGTTCTGTGTTTGTCTGCTCTGTTACAGTCCCTTGATCATTGCCAGGTCGCCGTAAAGGATCGAGTCATCGCCGAGGGCGGCATTCTTGATATCCACTGTGGAGCGGATCTGCGGCATGCAGTAGCGGTCGACCTCCGCCAGAATCTTTTCGAGGAAGAGATCGCCAAGGGCTTCAATGACGCCGCCGCCGAAGAGCACCAGATCCGGGGAGATTGTATTGATCAGGTTTCCGGCCGCAACCGCCAGCCAGTGGCAGGCCCGGTCAACGGCTTCTTCCGCCACCTTGTCCTTGGCTTCAAGGGCTCTGACCAGCCGCTTGGAGCGGAACACGCCGTCCGCCACCGCTTCAGCCATCAGGCTTTCCCGTCCGCGGCTGATCTGCTGACGGATATAGGCACTCATACCCTGTTTGCTGGAGAAGGCCTCCAGGCAGCCGCGCTGGCCGCAGTTGCACAGCGGGCCTTCCGGATCGAGCACCATATGGCCGTATTCGGCGGCCTTGAACTGATTGCCGGTGAAAAGCTTCCCGTCCAGAATCAGTCCGCCGCCCATGCCGGTGCCCACAAAGAAGCCGACAATGTTTTTGTAGCCCTGCGCCGCGCCGAAGTGATACTCGCCCAGCACGCCCAGGTTCACATCGTTGCCGACAAAGAACGGTACGCCGAACTTCTTGCTCATGGAACCCGCCATATCATAATCCCGCCAGGGCAGGTTCGGCGTGAAAAGCACAATGCCCTTCTCCTGGTCGATTACGCCCGGCGCGCAGGAAGCGACAGCGTTCAGCTTCGCCCGGTCGATCCCGGATTCCTTGATCATCTCCTCAACCACGTCGACGATGACCTTCTCCACATCCGTCGAGGCGGACCCGGCGCTCTTGGAGCGCTTTTTCAGACGATAAATGATCTTGTCCTGCTCGTTGAAGATCGCGCCGAGCACTTTCGTCCCGCCTACATCCAGACAAATGTTGTACTTTTCCTTTGCAGTCGCCATAGTCTATATCCTCCCACCTTTTTCTGTCTCAAACCACACAAAGTATTCCGCCCGAAGCTCACCCAAACATTCTTCTGAACCAGCGCCGTTTGGTCTTTTCCTCCTGCCGCGGTGTTTCCTCCCGAACAGCTTCCGTCTCTTCGGAAATCGCCGGTTTCTCCGGTTCCTTCGGTTCATCCGGAACTTCCTCGATCAGCGATACCTTCCGGTTGCTGAAGTACCGGTACAGTCCTTCCTGGGAAGAAGTTCCCTCTCCGCCTTGTTCCCGGATATAATTTCCGTCCGGGAACATAAGCCAGGATTTCTCCCGGTCGTTCCGCAGGGCATCCAGGATTTCATTAAGCTGTTCCCGGGTATCCGGCGTCACGGCTTCCATGAAGGCTTCCACGCGCCGTTCCAGGTTCCGGTTCAGCATATCGCCGGAGCCGATGAACAGCCGCTGATTCTCTCCCTCTCCGAAGCTGTAGATCCGGGAATGCTCCAGCCACCGGCCGATCACACCCTTCACGGTAACATTCTCTGTCATGCCCGGCACACCCGGCCGCAGGGAACAGATTCCGCGGATGAAAAGCTCAATTTTCACACCGGCCTGGGAGCATTCGATCAGTTTCTCCATCACTTCCCGGTTGTTGATGGCATTCGCCTTGATCGCAACGCGGCCGTTCTCGCCCTTTTCCAGCTCCCGGTCCAGCATTTCCAGCAGCCGGGGCTTGAAAGTCAGCGGCGCAATCCACAGGCTGTGCGCTTCAGGCGGTATTTCCCCCTTCTCAAGCGCAGCGAAAGCCTCCTTTGCTTCCAGGCCGACCTCCTCGCGTGCGGTGATCAGGGACAGGTCCGTATACTGCTCGCCGGTCACCTCGTTGTAGTTGCCGGTGCCCACCTGGGTAATGCGGCTCACGACGCCGTCCTTCTCCAGCGTGATCACGCACAGCTTGCTGTGAACCTTGTGTTCCGGCAGGCCGTAGATTACGCGGCAGCCGGCGTCTTCCAGCATTTCGGAATAGTCGATATTGTTCTGCTCGTCAAAGCGGGCACGCAGTTCCAGCAGACACAGCACGTCTTTCCCCTGGTCAGCCGCATAGGCCAGCGCCGCCGCGATCTTGCTGCTACCGCTCATTCGGTACAGCGTGATCCTGATCGTCCGTACGTCCGGATTGTCCGCCGCCTCGTAGATCAGGTCCACAAAAGACATCATGCTCTGGAAAGGGAAGCTCATCAGCAGATCGTGCTTCTGAATGTACTCGAAATACTCGCCCTTCTTCAGTCCGATGTCCCTGGCCGGCTTCCGGTCCGGATACTTGAACTCAGCCGGCAGGCTGATGCAGGAGCGGAAGGAGAGATCGAAGGGAACGGTCTGGGTAAACACGCGTTCCTCCGGCGCGCGGAGTTTGCGGATCAGCAGCGCGCGGCAAGGGTCTGTCAGCTTTCCGTAAATGCGTACGCGCACCGGCATTTCCCGTTTCCGTTTGCTCAGCATGCCGCTGACCTTGTGGCGGAAGTCGTCGTCCCCCCGGTCCTCCCTGCTGGAGAAGAAAACGTCCGCGTTCCGCGTTACGTCAACGATCGCGGACTGGATGATCGTTTCCTTTTTCAGCAGCAGCGGCAGAAAATGCCGCACAAGCAGGGCTGTCGGCACGATCTTCTGGCAGCCGTCGATCTCAAAGCTCTGATAGGCCGGAATCCGGTGCAGCGGAATAAAGCACAGCCTCATTTCCGTGGGCCGCCCAAGGAAAGCCACAATATTCGTTTCCCCGTTCCAGAGGAATGGCAGCGGCTGATCCTGCGCGATAATCTGCGGTATCAGCAGGTCCCGGATGTCGCCGAAGAGCTTTTTGCTCATCAGCTCGTCCACCTTGCTGATCTTCCGGAAGTCCAGCACGTCAACCTTGTTGGCGTGCAGTTCGTCCCGGATATCTTTCCAGATGCTCTCCATCAGCGTCTGCTGTTCCCGGGTAATGCGCAGGGCTTCCTTGATCTGTGCCTCCGGCAGCATCCCGGAAACCGGATCCGCCTTGTCCGGTGCCAGCATGGCGCGGTGAGTCAGGATTCCGATCCGGACCCGGTAGAATTCCTCCAGGTTGGACTGATAGATCATCAGGAACTTCAGCCGCTCCAGCAGCGGCACCTTCGGGTCTGCTGCTTCCAGCAGAACGCGCCGGTTAAAAGCCAGCCAGCTCAGTTCCCGGTTGATGTACACGTTTTCCGGCGCCACCGCGCCACCCTTGTTCTTCTTTTCTTTTCCGGCCATCGTCAGTTCATTCCTTTAACTTTGTTTGTCCTGTTCATCCTGCGGTTGTTCCTGCCGCTGTTCGACTACCTTGCGCACCTCGTCGGTCGCGTTCAGGAACGCGCCGGCAACCAGCGGGTCGAAATGAGTTCCCGATTCCTCGCGAATAATGTCCATGGACTTCTCGAAGGAGAATCCGTCCTTGTAACAGCGTTTGGAAATCAGGGCGTCGAATACGTCCGCCACTGCCATGATCCGGGCGGAAAGCGGAATCTCCTCGCCTTTCAGTCCCTCCGGGTAGCCCCGTCCGTTCCACCATTCGTGATGGTATGTCGCCAGGTCCTTCGCCACGTCCAGATAGCTGATGTTTCCGGAAGCCGGGCGGGTTTTCTCAATGACCTCGCCGCCGTAAGTCGTATGCTTTTTCATCAGCGCGAACTCTTCGTCCGTCAGTTTGCCCGGTTTGTTCAGCACGGCATCGGGTATCTTGATCTTGCCGATGTCGTGCAGCGGGGCGGAGCGGAACACATCCGCCATGTATTCGTCCGTCAGCTGGTCGGTATAGTGACCTTCCTTCCGCAGTTCTTCCATAATGATCCGCGTATATTCCGCGGTGTTCTTGATATGGTCGCCCGTGTTCTGGTCGCGGCTTTCCACCAGGTCCGCCATGGTGATAATCAGGTTTTCCTGCATCCGGGTGATGATTTCATTCTTCTCCTGGCTTTCGGCGATGTACCGCAGGGAGTCGTCCGTGGTTTTCATGATCGCCTCATAGAGGTTCTCGATTTCGTCCCCCGTATGGATTCCGAGGCTGTGCAGCGCCTCGGCGCCTTCAGCCCGCTCCTCCTCGCTGTTGAAGGCAAAACTCTCGGAGGCAATCGCCATGGAGTTGATCGGCATGATCACGCCCTGCTCCGCGTACCAGAGGAAGACAGCCAGGATCAGTACCGCCAGACTGACGAACAGGCTCAGGATCCGGGCCAGGAAGCGGAATTCATCCGCCTGCAGCTGCGTCATGTCGATATCCACGCAGGCGTAGCATACGGTAATGTCCTCGCTGTTCTTCACCGGGGTGTATACTGACAGCAGCCAGCCGTATTCCTCGCTGTTGGAAATGACGGGCTCAATTTCCTCCCCGGTCAGCAGTTTGCCCATCTGGGGCCGGAATGCGTCGTCAAATTCGACCAGCGCCCCCGGGTCTTCTCCGGCCATCTCCGGAGAATCGGGATCAAACACCACGTGGCATCCGTCTTCCCTGATCTGGTATACGTAGATATACTTGATATCCGCGCTGCTGTTCCGGATTTCTGACAGTTCCATTTCCGAAGCGATATAGCCGGGAGCTTTTTCGCCGTCCCTCAGGTATTCCCGGATTCGCTCCGGGTCGAACTTGGTTGCCGCCAGGTTAGAAACGCCCTCAGCCATCTCCGTCTTGGTCTGGATCAGCGCGCCCCGGAACGTATAATAGCTGATTCCGGTCGTGACCGCCGCAATGACCAGGATGGATATGGACAGCACCAGCACAATCTTCGTCCGCAGGGACATGCCCCGCGGGCGGAAATGTTCCGCCCGCCTGTATTTTTCACGGCTCAGGGGATTCTGCAGCCAGCTGTTGTACCGGAACCGGTCCTTAAAAACAGCGGAAAGCGCCCGGTAGATCAGCACGGCAATCACCACGCTGATCAGCTTGTCCAGCAGGTCAAACACGATGCTGGATATCACCTGGGAAGCAAACACGCTGTGCAGCGTATTGTTGATCTGCTGTGCCAGCGGCCCGGTGAAATCCTCCGCGATGTTGAACCCGTACATCACCAGGGTCAGCAGGCTGCCCAGCCCGCCGCCGATCAGGGCGAACAGCGGCACGGACAGCAGCGTCTTCCTCCAGGTCCGGAACCAGTTTTTTCGGTGAAGCAGCGCTGCCAGCACGGCGATCAGCACATTAATCGCACAGTAATAGATCGAGTCCGCATCGAAGATCATCTTGAGCAGATTCGTGGCATACCCGACCACGATGCCCGGCACAAAACCGCCGATCATCGATACCAGAATCGTCCCGATGCAATCCAGGTACATGGGAAGTTTCAGCCATCCCGCCGTCTGGGAAAGGATCAGGTTGATCAGGATCCCGCCCAGCACCAGCATCAGATATTTCCCGAGTCTTTTCCAGTGCATTTTGCCGCCGTCCGGCGGTTTCATGCCTGTTTCACTCATTTTGGTTTCCCTCATCTCATCAAATCGGTTTTGACCGCATCGGACCCGCTCCTCAGGTCAGTCCCGGTCATGTCTTCCGAAATGTGATTATTCAGCCGCCACCTGATCTGCCGGAAGCCAACCGCGGGTCAGCCCGGCCACGGTGCAGTCAAACTCGCACAGAAGCCAGCCGTCTGTTTCAAACAGGACGTTCACCGGGGATCCCGCCTCCAGGGTAACCGTGGGGAAGGTATCCTCAAGTGCCTTTTCAATCTTATCCGTATCAAAGTCAAAGATCCATAACAGTTCTTCCATTGTATAGTCGAGATACTTGGACTTCGTCCGCTGGGTCACTTTGTCGTACTGCTTTCCGGGCCCGAAGTAGAACGGATGGATGGTGGACAGTGTCCTCGCGGGCACAGGCGTCCAGCTGACGGTCTCCACGTCTCCGGCCTGGATATCCTTCTCCTCGAAGTAGACATACCGCTTTCCGCTGCGGTTATCCACTTCAGCCAGCACAAAGCCGTTTTCCTTGTGTACAGCCTTCACGCTGACCACCTTGCGCGCCAGGAAAGCGCCGCACGGGTTGTATTGTTTTCCGGGCCCGGAGTAGGACTGCTGGCGGAAATCCCTGTCAATCTCCAGCGCGTTCAGGATGGTTTCGGTGCCTTTCAGTTCGATCACCGGCCAGCTGCTGCTCTTGTTTTCTTCCGCAAGGGTCGGAATACAGGCTGCGGAAAGCAGCAGGGCAATGGTCAGGATGAATGCAATTGTTCTTTTCATGGGCGCCTCCTTCGGTGTGTCCTGTTCGGATAATGAATTGAGTTACCTGATCAAACCGTATTCAGAAATTCATGACATTCTGTATTGCTATCATAACACACATACTGCTGTTTTGAAAGAACAACTTTTTGTCTTCCGGGCTTTTACCCGATAAAACGGGCCTGCGCGTCTGCGCAGGCCCTGACCTGTTTCATTCCCCGTTTTTCTCTTTTTCCGTCCCGTTCTCCGCGTAAAACGGTTTCAGGTCCTCCAGCCGCAGGAGCATCGGACTTCCTCCGCCCGCGGCGCCCGTATCGATATCGATCCAGGTGTCTGTCTCAAACATCCGGCCTTTCTTCCCGTAGTACTGTGTCGGTGTATGGCCCAGGATCACCGTCCGGTCCTCCCAGTATTGCTCATCATCTTCCGGCCGCGTCCATACCAGGTCATCCTCTTTGTATTCATCCGGGCGTTTTGCGGGATCAAAGTCCCTGAAACCTCCGTGGACGAGTATAAACCGTTTCGGGCCCGCCGTCAGTTCCGCATACAGTGGTGCCGAACGGACATATTCCATCAGGCCTTTAAACTCTTCCGGTTCCGATGCTCTCAGCATTGCCAGGTTCCGGATTGTAACCATAGCGCCGTTCTGATGCCATAGCAGCAGGTCGTGCTGCTGCTGCGGGCTCAGGTCTTTTCCGCTGAAGTTTTCCAGGTCGTGTTCAAACAGGAAACCGCATTTCAGCATCATCACCTCATGGTTTCCCTTGATCAGCGTCACGTTGGGCTGTTTCATCATCCAGCGCAGCACCGCCACGCCGCCGTCCCCGTTCCGGTCAATCACGTCTCCGATCACATACAGCCGGTCGGAAGGACCGAACCCCGCTTTTTCAAGCAGCTCGATAAATAAAACCGGGGAATAACCGTGAATGTCAGAAGTTGCGAAATTCATTGATATATTCGCCCCCTTCCTTCCTCATCTTTCAGTCGTTCTGTTTCTGTCTCCGGAATTCAATTATACCACGAATTATTTTTGAAGCACACATTCTCTTTCACCCTGTGATATAATGAACTTCAATCAAAACCGGAGGTGGATACGTTCATGAAGAAGTTTATCCTT
>Ga0265298_10003537_pt1 | contig 20577 bp, 21 predicted proteins | sample AusTroGonzalo_MG_3_FD_193486 | JGI IMG/M metagenome (GOLD analysis project Ga0265298, IMG submission 193486) | Bovine rumen microbial communities from tropical cattle in Woodstock, Queensland, Australia - Gonzalo_01 | ecosystem: Host-associated > Mammals > Digestive system > Stomach > Rumen ... | reverse complement strand
AAATCTATAACAGAACCTGCTATAATAAAAGCTTGTAATTATGTATTTCAATTTTATACTTTAGATGAAGTAAAAACTTCATATCATGAAATATCGGCTTTAATTGCAGAACTTATATTTAAGGAATTACAAGATAAAGATTTTAAAATATATAATTTTACTTATAAAATTTTATAATAAGTTGTTATAATATATGAGTAAGATAGTTCAATCGGAATAAGAATACCTCGACGGAGGAGATAAGGTTCGAATCCTTAATTACTCTTTACCTTAGAATATTAGGATTACAATTAATATTCAAATCAACTAAAATAAGATAAGAACTTATATACTCATAGTTAATCTTATTAAAAATCATGTAGATATATATAACAGCGAATGAGTACGGAGTATGTTATATGAAGGTAATGTCCATTCTACAGAAGGTTATGATTAGTTGTTTTAAACCTTCAATAGGCCTATACTAAAGATTAAAGTATTCCAATTTATATAAAATTTTTCATTTTAAGTTCGAGAGTTTATATTTTTTCTTTCGGGCTTTTTTTATGTTACATAGTTTTTAAGATTTTTGAACGTAAAATAATAATAGAGTTAATCAAAGATATTGGTTTGTCTCATATATTTTAGATTAACTCTGTTTTTATAGTTTAATCATATAAATTATTATCTTTACTATAAAAACTTGTTAAAACTATGATTTTGTGTAAATTAACAATATATATGAAAGGAAGGTAAAGATATTATGCCTAGACGTAAAAAAGTTAAAGAGGAAGAAATCATTGAAGAGGTTAAGGAAGAAGTTGTAGAAACTATAGAAGAACCTATTCAAGAAGAAGTTGCTACTGAAGAAATAACAGAAACAGTTGAAGAAGAAAAAGAAGAAATTATTGAAGAACCAAAAATTGAAGTTAAAAAAGAAGAAAAACTTCAAGATAAAAAAGAAACTAAAAAATCAGTTTCAACTTTAGCTCAATTTTTGTTCTAAATCAGGTAAAATATTATTAGGAATAGTAATATTCCTCGAGGTAGATGATATTACTAAATATCTCTTTTAAACTCTTTACTGTTCAATTACTAATCAATTACCGATCAATTACCGATCAATATTTGAACAGTATTGAACAGTTACTCAGAAATTATAAGAGATAGACAGATTCAAACACTGTCAAAAATTTTAAAAAGGAGGTATGTTATAATGACAAAAGACTTTTCAATGCCAAAAACAGTTACTCTTACAAATGAAGGAACAGCAGATGTTGCTTTCAGATATTTTAGAGTTAACTTTGTAGAAGTTTTAAAACCAGAAGATGTTGTTAAATTAACAGCTGCATCTTCAGAAGAAGCTGCTTACTATGCTGCTCTAGCTGATGAAGCTAAAGGTTTAAAAGTAGAAGTTGAAGCAGGTGAATAATTTTTGATATTAAGAATATAAATAAATCTTAATATATTTGAGGGCTATTTTGATATACCAAGTCTGTATATCTACCTCACAGATACTAGTATTTAGAATAGCCTTCAACTTTATTATTAAATAGAAAGGTAGAAATAATAATGAAAGATATAGTTATCAATGAAAATTCTGTAATTATTTTAGAAAATAAAGGTACAGAAGATGTTTCTTTTAGATATTTTGGAGTTAACTTTGTAGAAATATTAGCTCCTGAAGATAAAGTTATATTAACACCTTCATCTTCTGAAGCAGCTGCTTATTATTTAGCACTAGCTGATGAAGCTAAAGGATTAGATGTAACTCAATCTGAATCAAATTCTAGTTCTGATGTAGAACCAGAACCAGAACCTACTCCAGAGCCAGATCCTGAAGAGCCTGTTGAAGGATAATAAAAAATAATAGGAGGATATAAGAATGGCAGATAAAGAAGAATTAGATCCTATATTTAATGACCAAGATCTTGTAAAACCTCGTTCTTATCCTCGTATGAAGAAAAGAATGAAAAAGATTGTTCAATATATTGAAAATCAATTAGGAGCTCAAGTACTTGATCTTGAATTAAATCCTGAACAAATTAAACAGATAGTTGAACAAGCTTTCGAAGAATTAGTACATTACATGACTGATTTATATCAGGTAACAGTTCCATATGCCCAATGTATAGATCTTTCAAAATATAATATTGATTCTATTGAATCTGTTTGGAGAGGTTCAGATAGTGTTTTAACAGGAGTTCCTTTTCAAATGCCTGCTATTGATTTAATGAATGTAACAGGAATGTATAATATGGAAGAATATATGAATGCAATAGCTGTCAAGAGAAATCTTAATATACTTGCAACTGATATGGAATTTCAATGGGATAAACCAAATAGAAAATTATATGTTTATGCTAATCCTAATATACCAAGTTATGTAACTGTTAATTTTAAACCTGAATATTATTCAGTTGAAGATATCAGAGAGCAATATTGGGAAACTCAACTTAGAAAATTAGCTTTAGGAATGACTAAAGTTATATTAGGAAGAATAAGAAGTAAATATACTTCTAGATCTTCAAAATTTGAGTTAGATGGACAAACATTGCTAGCTGAAGGAAATGCTGAAATTCAAGCAGTTCGAGAGCATTTAGATAGTAATAAAGATATTTTCACAGTGTTAAATTAAAATATTATTAAATAAATGAAAGGAGAAAAGTATTATGAATTTAACAGAAGCAACAATGTTAGCAATTCAAGGAAAATTAAAACTTGATGAGTCTAAAGAAATTAAAAAAGAATCAATTGATGTTTCAGTAGATGATAATGGTGCTACTATTGTTGAAACTCCTGAAGCAACAGTAATTGTTACAGATACTCAAGATGTTACAGAAGCTCCTGCAGAAGAAGTTATAGTAGCAGAAGTACCTGAAGAAGGAGAAACAGTTGTAGAATTACCTGTTGAAGGGGATGAAACAATAATTCCTGAAGAGATTGTAGAACCAGAAGCTGCTGAAGAAACACCTACAATAGATGAAATAGTAGATGGAGAAACAGAAGCAGATGAGGAAGATTTAGAAGAATCTAAAAAACCATGCGAAAATTGTGGTAAAGAAGTTTGTGAATGTGAAAAAATAGAAGAAAATGTAGAAAAAGTAGAAGAAGAAAAAGAAGTTATTGAAGAAGAAATATGTGATGATTTCAAAAAAGCTTCAGATTTATTAGCTAAAATATATGATGCTAATATTTCAGATGAAGATAGAGAAGAAGCTAGAAAAGCATTAAAAGATATAATTGAATGTAAAAAAGTAGAAGAAAATGTAGAAATAGAAGTTTCAGAAGATGGTAAAGAAATAGAAGTTACTACTGATGAAGATGAAAATGTAGAAGTAGTAGATGAAACTGAAGAACCAGAAACATCTGAAGAAGAAGCATCTGAAGAAGAAGTATCTGAAGAAGAAGCATCTGATGAAGAATCTGAAGATACTGAAATTATAGAAGTTCCAGAAGAAGAAACAGCTGTAGAAGAGGAAGAAGATGACTCAGAATTTATAGAAGAATCATTTGAAAAAGCTTTAACAGAATATTATAAAGAAAATACTAAATCTATAAAAGGATATAAAGTAGAAAATATAACAAAAACTGAAGAAGGTCTTAAAATAGAAGGAATTTTAATTAATAAACTTGACAAATCAATTAAAACTGAATTAAAAGCTACTAAAGTTCAAGAAGGAAAATTCTATACAAGATATGATATAGCTAATATAAAAGGTTTATTAGAGAGTAAAACTACTACAACAGGTAATTTAATAACTAAAATAACTAAGGAAAATAAACTAGAATGTGCTAGTATTACTAACAAGAAATTAGTAAAATAATTAATAGAAAGGAGATAGTAAAATGGCTTTTATAGAAATTACAACAAATAACTTATCTAAAGAATTAAGAAATGCCGCTACATTTATAGATAATTGGGCTTATGTACCTGGAACATCTATAACTGGTGATTATACTAAAGTATATGCTTTTACTTCTTTAGATGACTTTAAAAAAGTTTGTGGTACAAGAGGACCTGAAGGATCACCTACATTTAATTATGTATCTGGATTATTAAATTCTGGAATACCAGTATTATTCAGAAGAATTGCTTGTATAGATCAAGATGGTGAAGGAGAAACTAAAGGTGTAGTACCTGCTTTTCATATTTTTACAACATCAGGAGCTGATCCAATTAATTTATTAAGAATAGAAGAGAAATTTGGAGGAACTTTTGGAAATGATATGAATATTACTTTGAAAATTACAACTAATGCATATTGGTTAGAAGTATATTTAAAAGCTACACTAATAGAAAAACATAAATTATTCAAAATACCTACATTTCCAGTAGAAACTTCTGAGAATGATAAACAAATAGAAATTAATAGATTATTAATAGAAACTTTAAGCGATCCTGCATTTAATTCAAATTTAGAGAGAATAAATGTAACAGTTTTAAATACAGATCCTACAGAATTTAATTTACCTGCAATAAGAAATCAATATCTTCATGATGGACAAGATTTTGATGAGAATAATGTAAGAGCTTCAATTCCAGCTACTTATAAATTCATAGAAGATAAAGTTTTATTTCAACCTAAATTTATAACATCTGGAGGATATACAGATTTAAATATGGATGAAAATAAAGATATAGCTACAGCTATGATAAATCTTTCATTAAAGAGACAAGATTGTAGAGCTCTTGTAGATTTACCTTTAGGAACAGATGCTTCTGAACAACAAGATTTAGCTGAATCAATAGGATATCAACAATTAAGTGATGGACAATTGATACCAAGTGCTAGTATATGTTCACCTTGGGCTTGGATGCAAATAGGTACTGAACAAGCTTGGATGCCACCTTCATATATATACTTAACAGTAGTAGGAAGATCATTAAGTAAAGGTGGATCAGTATATACACCAAAAGCAGGTATAACTAACGGACAAGTAACTAATATTATAAGACCTGAATTTGAAATAGGATCTGATTTAGCTGAAAAATGGCAATCAGATACTAGAATTAATATAAATCCTATAATGAAAATGCATAATTCAGGAAAATATGTAATAGCTGGAAATAGTACATTATTATTACCAGAAACAGAGTATGGTGAAATTAATGCATTCCAAGAATCAAGTATAGATTTGACAGTTATAGAAATTAGAAGATTTGTTTATAATTTAGGTACTGAACTTCAATATCAATATAATAATGCAGATGCATTTGAGAATTTCTCATTAAGAACTTCAGAATTTCTTGATAAAATGACTTCAGAAGGAGCTGTACAAGATTATGAAATCTTTAATATAAGTTCTAATGAAGATCCAAGAACATTGAAAATTCAATTAAACGTATATGTAACACCTACAATTAAGAAAATACAAATTAATCTTAATGTTGCATATGGAAGTGTAGAATTAGTAGGAGGTGAAAGATAATGGGTGCAATATTTGATAACAGTTCTGAATTTGATAGCTTAAAAAACAGTAATGAAAATTATTTAGGAACAACTTATATATTAAATCATAAAGCTGATTTTGAACCTGGTAGATCTTCAGATTTTATTTTAAAAATAAAATTTAAAAGAGATCTATATGATATGAATGGAAGATATGTATGTGGTAAAGATGAAGCTACAGAAGCTTTAGCATTATCTTTAAGAGATTATGCAGGACCTCAACTTTCTGTTGATCCTATATCAATTAAAACAGGTAATGGTACAGTTCATTATGCTGGATCTCCAAACGTAGGTACTTCATCAATAACATTTAATGATTATATAGGAATGTTAACTGAACAAATATTACTTGCATGGTATTCAATGGCTCATAATATAACAAACGATAAGATAGGATTCAAAGAATATTATGCCCAAGATGGTTTACTATATAAATGGGCTCCTAATGGAACAAGACAAATTTCTTGGAAATTATGGGGATGTTGGATTAATGAATATAATCAAGGACAATTTAGTAGATATCAACCAGATCAAAGATTATTCCAAACAACAATCTATTATGATAAACCTACACCATTTTCTACTCCATCTTATGATAAATGGAGAGTTACAGGAGAAAATAATGATACTAATAGATTCTATACAGATCATATTAATGAAGGATATATTGGTACATTATCTAAGGAGCAAACAAGAGGTTAATATAAAGAGGCTAAAAAAGCCTCTTTTCTTTATCTCGTAAAATATTAATAGAAAGAAGATATCTTTGGAGGTAGAGAAATTGAGTTATAATAACTTAGAAATGCTTTCTAAATTAAGTGATTCAGAAAAAGCAAAAGTTAATGAAATATTACTAGAAGTCTCTAAAAAAGGTAAGTCTTCTCAATTAACTGATATTTATTATGAAGACTATGATGAAATACCTGTTGATTTAGAGACTTTTTTAACGTCTGAACAATATTTAGGAAACTATACAAATAAAGGAAAAGATATATATCCTACATGGAAAAATGAATTAAAATATGTTCATAACCCCGCTAATGCAATAGATCAATGGGCTATTACTGGATCTATAGGTACTCGGAAAAACAATGTGTGTTGTTTTTAGTTTATGTTATGATTTATATAAAATAATGTGTTTAAAAGATCCTTCAAGATTTTACGGTTTAGGTGAAGATACAATATATCTATTTTTCTTTAACTTAACTTTAAAATTATCTGAAAGAACAGCTTATGGTAGATTTCAAAGAGCTTTACAAAGTAGTCCTTGGTTTATGGAAAGAGGTACTGTATCAGGAAAGAAATACTTAGAATATTTACCTCATAAAAATATTAGATTTGCAATGGGTTCTAACTTAGAACATGCTTTAGGTTCTGCTTGTATGTTTGCAATAATGGATGAGATGTCTTTTGGTAAAAATGATGATGCTAATTATCAATTATCAAAGATGATGGAAATATATAATCAGATACATGCTCGTCTTGGTTCTCGTTTTACACAAGGTGGTATAGTTCAAGGTAGAATGTATCTAGTATCTTCTGCTAAAGCTACTAATGCTGTTTTAGAATCATTTATTAGAGATAATGAATCTCAACCTGGTATGCATGTATCTAGATATAAACAATGGGAAGTTTTACCTGCAGATAGATGGTCTGGTAAATGGTTTAAACTTGCAGTCGGTAATGATTTGTTACCAAGTTATATAATTGGAGAAAATCCTGATCCTGAAGTTGTAGAAAATGCTGAAAGACATGGGTATCAAATAATGGATGTACCACTTGAAAAGAAACATGATTTTGAAGTAGATTTAAACAGAGCTTTAATAGACTTAGCTGGTATTGCATTGCAAAGTGCCTACAAATATATTCAATATAATATATTGTCACAAAATTTTAAAATAACTAATATAAATCCATTTTTAAAAGAAATAATAGAAACTGGTATGTATGATGCATATCAAATAAAAGACTTTTTTAAACCAGAACTGGTACCTGAAATATTATATACTAAGAAAATATTTATTCATCGGCGATTTATCAAAAAATGGAGATAGAACTGGATTAAGTGCTGCTGCTGTACTTGGATATAAAGATCAAACTAGATACAATGATGAAGGTAATGTAATGCCTTTAAGAGAAATAGTTTATAAACATATATTTACAATAGGTATTCAAGCTCCACCTAATTCAGAAATATATTTTCAAAAAATAAGAGACTTTATACATTATCTAAAATATACATGTGGTTGGAATATACAAGGAGTTAGTTTCGATGGTTTTAATAGTGTTGATATGAGACAACAAATGGAATTAGATGGATTTAAATCAACTATTGTATCATTAGATAGAGATGATAAAGGGTATAATACATTTAGAACAGCTCTTGCAGAAAAGAGAATTTCTATGATAGATTTACCAATGTTAACAAAAGAAATAACTGCTTTAGAAAGAAATGCAAATACTGGAAAAATAGATCACCCTCCTCAATCAGTTTCACATGATGCTGAAGGTAGAGTTATTAAATCTGTAGGAAAAGATGAAGCGGATAGTTTATGTGGTGCTATATATAATGCAAGTATTTCTGTAGATATGAAAACATTAGATCATATGGAAAGTGTTACTATAGCTGATCCTAACACTACTTTAAGTAACTCTCAAAATGTGGCAGATTTAATGTTTGGATTTACACAAGGACCTAATGGTGTAATACAACAAATTCAGCAAGATGATAGAGACCCTGAAGAAGTTATTTCAGAGGCTATAAATAAACAAGTTAAAGAAAATCAAGAGATATTAAAAAAGATTAAAAAAGATAATCAGAATACTAAACTATCTGATCAAGAATTATTAGATATGTATAATGAATTTAATGATGGAGGATTTGTTATATTTTAAGATGTTATAAAATATAGTAAAATATTAAAGAATTTAATTTTGGAGGTAGGAAATTATGAGTGAAGAAAAAACAACTATGGAAAAAGAAAAATCAATATTACCAGATATCACAAATATCAAAACTCAAGAAACATTTACTTTACCTAGTAAAGGTTTAGTATATGATAAAACAGATGGTATCGGTTCTAGTATTACTTTAAGGAGAATGACGACTAAAGAAGATAAATTAAGAATGAGAAATGAATCTGAAGATAAAATAAGAAGAGATATTTTACAAGCTTGTATTTTAGATGAAGGAGTTAATGCAGGTAAACTTAAACTTGCTGACGCTAATTTTCTATTATTTAAATTAAGAGTAATAAGTTTATTAGATGATACTTATAAATTACAATTAGTTTGTCCTAATTGCAGTTCTGAATTTATTCATGAAGTTAATTTATCTGATTTAAATATAAATTATATGACTAAAGAAAAAATAAAAAATATGGAAATTATATTACCTTTATCTCAAGTTAAAATAGGTCTAAAATTACCTTGTTTAGATGATATTATTAAGATGAGTGATAAATTAAAAGAATATTTTAATAAATTTCCTAATGTTGATAGATCAGAAGCTATATATACTACATCAGCTATGTTATATATTAAAGATGTAAATGGTCAAACTATGATGAATGAAGAATTAGAAGATTGGTTAGATAATATGGATATTATTGATAATAGAGCATTTAGAAAGAAATTGTCTGAAATTGATGATATATTTGGTATAAATACTGATATGAAATGTGAATGTCCTAATTGTAATTCAGTAGTTAACCATGGATTACCTATAACAAGTGAATTATTCAATCCCAGTTTATAGAAGAGAATTAAAAAAAGAGGAAATTCTCTTCATTAAAGGTGATTTAAATGCTATATTAGATCAGCAAATAATGATAAGTCAATTATCAAATGGAATAACTTATCAAGATACTGAAAATATGGATGAATATGAAAGATCTTACATATTTAGCAAATTAGTAAGAATGAAACAAGATGAAATAGAAGCTAAACAAAAAGCTTATGATGAAATGAAACAAAAAACTAGAGGTTAAATTCCTCTAGTTTTATTTAATTTTCTTTCAATTCTTGCTTGTCTGGCTTTTTCTTTATTTCTTCTTAATTTTCTTTCTTGATTATCTTTCTTAATTATTTTAATTATATGAATTAATCCTTGTAACACAGGACATACTAAACCTGCTAATAAAATTTTAATACCTTGTTCTGTTCCATCTCCCATTGTTAAGAACGTCATTATAAATCCTAATGCTATTGGTATAATTGAAAGTAATGATAATAATCCTAATATACTAATATCTTCTGATGATGAATATCTATAATTTGTATTATAAGTATTTCCTGTTAATAATCTATTTTGCTGTTCTAATAATTCATTTTGTCTTTCTTGAGCTCTAGCTAAATCCCATGTATTTTGAGCATCCACTAATTCTCCCCAACTATAATCTTTATATCTTGAATCAATCCATCCAGGTCTACTATTTCTCATATCGATCATCTCCTTTCAAATAACAATACATACTCTTCTTATATATATTATATCATATTTTTTAAAAAATGGAACGGGGTTTATAAAAAATTTTAAACTTTTTAACCATGTAAAATATTATTAGAAATAATGAAATTAAGGAGTAATTATATATGCCTATAAGAAAACAAAATGTAGATGCTTTTGGTAAATCTTGGAGCCCTATAGATTTACCAAATTTAGAAAGAGCAGTTAAATTATATGAACGCTTAAATTACCTACAAGATCATTTTGCAGGTTCTTTAAGTGGTACTAATAAAATAATGTCTCAGATAAATGAACAAGCTGAAATTAAAGAAGAATACAAAAATTAGGTATAAAACATAATGAACAAGAACTAAAACAAATAATTCAATTAATTCAACAGCGTCAAAATGAAAATAGATTAATGAATACAAGTTATAGAGGATCTACTTCAGGTGTAATTAATTATCATCCTACTCAAAGTTCATATGGTCCTGCTATAAATTATTATAAACCTTCAAATGTTAATGGACAAGTGAATAGCAGTAATTTAGGAAACGCTGTAGCTACTAGTATTATGAATAGAAGAATGATTCAAAGCGAAATGGATCGTATGAGAGCTGCTGGATCTATTATGTCTGAGACTTCTTTAAGAAGAGCCGCTCAAATAAATGTTCAAAATGGAAATGCGGTTATGACAAGTGAATTAAAAAATTTCGGTAGTAAAATGGATACTGTCGGTAGTGTTTTTCAAGTTGCTGTTAATACATTTTCTAAAGCTGTTAATGTGTTTAGTGGTTTATTCTTTAAAGGATTAAATAATCAGGCTAGGGTGTATGAGGATACTTTTACTAATATATCAGTTAGAACAGGTACTACTAGAGGAAGATACTTTAGTGAACAAACAGGTATGGCATCTAGATTATATTCATCTGGTTTAGCTGGAAATATTGCTAATTCAGAAGTTCAACAAATGTGGAATAAATTAGCTGAAACAGGTATGGGACAAGAAAAGATATTTGCAAATGCCTTAGAAACTGTTTTAACACAAAAAATTGTTCCTTATTTAGATGCTTCAGATAAATATTTTCAGCAATTATATAATGAAAACCCTAATTTAATGAAACAAATTAGAGGAATAGGAAGAGCTACTAATGAATTAGAAGGATCTTCTGAAGTTGTAACTGAGCATTTACAAGATTTAATAAAAGATGTATCTCCACTAGCTACTTTAGCTAATCAAGAATTAGGTGTTCAATTAGCTAAATCAACCGGTATGTATCAAAATTTACGAAAACAAGGAATGACAGATTATGAAATTAGACAATACATGGGAAGTACATATCAAGTATATACAGATCCTTTAGCTGCTTTGAAAAGTGGTAATATAGATCAAGCTTTAGCTGTAGTTAATATGCTAGGTAATCATGCTGATATGGATGATTATGGTGTTAATACTGAGTACTTATTAAGATCTTCAAATTGGGTATCTAACTTAATACCTGAATATGCTAATGGACAATCAAAACTATTATCTGGAGTATTACCTTCAAGTGTAGATAATATTACACGACATCGTGCTAATATGAAGAATTATGATATTGAAGCAGCTGCTGCTGCTGGAGAAGCTATTGCCGAAAACTTAGATTTATTTGGAGAAAAAGCTACAAGTGATTATGTAAATGATGTTAATAATACTTTAAAACAAATTCAATCAAATGAATTAGAAAATCTTTCTACATGGCTTGCAGCAATTTATGAACAGATAGGTTATTGGGGAGATATTGTATCTGTATTATTAAAAGGTATAGCTGGAGTAGTAGGAGCTAAAGTAATTGGTGGAATTGGTAAAAAGATCTTAGGTCTGGGAGGAGCTTCAGGTGCTGGAAAAGTAGGTCTAGGAGCTAAAATAGGAGCTAATCTATCTGGTGCTGGTATGACTGGATTAGGAGCTGCTGCCGGTATTGCTGGTGGAGCTGCTGGTATTGCTGCTGGAGTTTATGGTATAAATAAAGGAAATCAGCAATGGGCTGAAGCTAGAAAAGGTTATAATGATTCTGCATTGCAAGCCGGAATGGGAACAGCAAATCAACTTGGTGGAGCTGCTGCGATTGCTGGTGGAACTATAACAGCAGGTGTTGCTGTAGGAGCTGCAACAGGTTTAATTGGAGCAGGAGCTGCTAATGCTTGGAATCCTGTTGGATGGGGACTTTTAATTGCAGGTGGAGTAGCTTTATTAGGAGCTGCTATAGCAGAATCTATGGATCATGCTACAGATGCTAATAAAATGTTTGATGAACTTCAAGAACAAACTAATCAAGAATTTAGACAGAAAAAACTACAATTTGAACAAGAAATGCAAACTTATTATAATTATCAAGCGGCTATTGATCAAACTACCGATGTAGAGACAGCTAAGAGATTAGCAATACAAGCTGGTATAGCTACTGAAGAAGAATTATCTGATAGTAAATATGATGAAATAGATGCTGTTAAAGATTTAGTAGCAGAATTTATTAATCAAAAACGTAAACTTAGTGAAGATACTTTAGGAACAGCTCAAGCTTTAAAAACTGTATTAAATAAAGAAAAATCTGAATTTACTGCAGATTTTTTAAATAAGTTTGTAGGAAACAAATATAATATTCAAAGTGGGGATGATACATGGGCTGTTAATAAATACGGACAACAAATACAAGCTATGGCTTATGATTATCTAAACCAAGGATTAATTGAAGATAAAGGTAATGGAAAATATGAAGGTCAAAAAGATAATGAGGTAGCAAAACATTTAGCTTGGATGATGGAAAAAGGATTATTATATCATGATTATACTGATGGTAATTTAACATATGATGATTATGATATACTTTTCACAATGGGTAATTCTAAAGATAGAAGAACTGTTGGATATGCTATGTTAAATAATGATTCTTATAGAAATAATATTTTGTCTAGTGAAAGTGCTAGAAAAATATTTGGATATAAATACGGATTTAGATCAGATGCAAACGGAAGTCAAGCAGAACAATTATTGAGTGGACTATTTGCTGCATCTGCTGATGGAGATAAAGAAGCTGTACAAAAATATGTAGATCAATTAAAATTATTAGGATATAAAGCATCAGATTTTGGAAGTTCTCAAAATACTTTATTAAATGCTTTGCACAATGTTGGTATTGAATCTTATAGATCTGGTTTATCTTATGTTCCTTATGATGATTATATAGCTAATCTACATGAAGGTGAGGCTGTTATTACTGCTGCTACAGCTAATGAATTAAGAAATTTAATAGTAGAATATCGTGAATCTCAACAAATAAATACTTCATTAGATACAATAATTCAAAATCAAACAATCACTTTAGTAAATAAAATTGATGAAGTAATTAAAGTTATGCAAAATGATAGTTTATTTCCAGCTACAGCTGAAAATACTAAATTAAAAAATATGTTTAATAATATGAGATATATGAGAACAACTAAATCATTTAATCAATAGTACATTTAAGATAGGTTAATATTTATAACCTATCTTATATTATACTTAAAAATAAGATATTTAAAATATTGTAAAATATTAATAGTAAAAATATTGTGAAATATATTATAGATATATAATTTATTGACTTAGATATAAAAACATGAAATAACTATAATTATGTCGCAAATAACACTATATTTAGGAGTTAAATATAATATGAATATAAGATATGGAATGGATAATTTTTATACTAGATATTTAAAAAGATTTTTACATCAAGAGTTAAAACAGGATAGTAATAATATACTAGGTAAATTTGATAAAGATGATTTACATCAACTAGTTAATTATTTAAATCTTCCTAATGTTAAAAATATGTTTGATGTGCAAAAAGAAATAATTGAAGAATTTCCTATATTAGGAACTAGATTCGTAGCTGGATTAAAAGATAATGAAATTATTTTTAAATCTAAAGAGATAGCTGAACAAGATAGTAAATTCCTAACTTCAAATTTAAAGAAAATACAAGAATTTTGTAAATCAGTAGGATGGCAAGTATCAGATGTAAATGAATGGATTGATACTTCAAAAGATTTAAATAGTGATGGGGATGTAAATAATCTAGAAATAAATATTATGCATAATATTCTTTTTAATGGTCAAGTATATGAAGAATCTATTATGAAAAAAGCTGATATTAATTTAGATGGAAAAATAGATTCTGATGATTTAAAAATATTAGATGATTATTTATTAAATGCTAAATTATATATAACTATAAAACAAAGTGATAGAAAAAATTATTTTCCTAATAAAGATATGTTAATTTTTTTAAATCAATTTGATGGTACTTTCTTATATGATTATGCTATTCGTGATCAGTTAGGTATAGATGATAAACCTCATCCTAATGCTGAAAAATTATATAAAATAGCTTTATATAAATGTTATCCAGGACAAAAAGTAACTATATCTCATGATTTTAATCAATCAGTGCATATGGTTATAGGAAGTTCTCCTGCAACATTAAGGCAAAATATACCTGGATTTATGTTAAGTAATGTTAAAGAAATAGATTTATTAAATGGATCAGGATATCAATATACTTGTTCTAGTGTAAAGGATCAGACAGGTTATGATGCTCATTGGTTATGTATTCAAGTTCCTTCTGATTATGGTAATTTAAGTGTAGATAAAGAAATTACTACATCAATTAGATTAGGAGATATTAATTTAGATAGTCAAGTAAATTTACAGGATTATCATTTACTAGCTAAATATACAGCTTACGGTCCTGGCTCTGAAGAATTACATTGGACACCTACTCGTAGACAGCTAGCTGCTATGGATTTAAATGGTGATGGAATAATTGATATGCATGATGTACAAATTTTTCAAGATTATTTACATGGATATATTCCTGATCTAGGTTGGGCGCCTTATACATATATTATAAAAGCTGATATTACAAATAGTAAAAATGTTAATAATTTACTAATTATAGATGGTCATTACTACGAAGATGACTTTTGTACTAAAGGAGATGTAAATATTCCTTTTGGAGATTTTTTAACTAATGAATGGGTAATTCATGAAAAATTTTTCAATTATTTATTAGGAATAGCTGTTCAACCTTATAGTGATTCTTATAATATAACTTATATGCAAGAATTATTAAAAGAAGTTTATCCTGAATATACTTATGATGAGAATTATTTTTATCCAGGTATTTATAATGAAAATATGAGAGATTTAGTTAAAAAATTTCAAATTTATCATTATGATTATTATTACGGAGATTTAAATAAAGATAATAAATTAGATGAAGTAGATTTATTATTATTACGTGAATATTTAGATGATCCTAAACATCAGCTGTATGAACAAGATCCTACTCGTTATGAAGATAGTGATTTACTATCAGAAATTCAAAAAGCTAGAGCTGATATTAATAGAGACAATCATATTAATGAGAGAGATTATGAAATTTTAGAAAGTATGGTAAATGATCCTAATATAAGCTTAAAAAATTATCATATAGCTTTTAACATAGGTTATATTGATGTTCAAACTGAAGCTTTATTAGAACAGGAATATAATACAGCAGGAAATATTTCGGAGGTGAGTAAATAATGCCTAATAAATACGGAAATTTAGATTCTTGGGAAAAAAGTTATAGATCCTCTAGTTATAATGCTGAATATAATGGCTTAAGTGGTTTAAGTACATGGGAATGTTATATGTTAGTCAAATTTGGTAATCAGTATGATTTTGGTATTTCAGGAGATTCTGAATATTTAATACAACTTCCTATATATCCAGAACAAGTAACTGAACAAATAGCTACTAAATGGGCTAATCAAGAAATTTTAGGTAGATCTTCACCTGTATCAGCATATGCTAATACTGAATTAAAAAATGTACATTTTGTATTAAATTTACACAGAGATTTATTAACAGGTAGTTATAGTTTATCTGATTCTTCATTAAGAGAAATTCATGATAGTAATAGTGGATGGGAATCTCATCAAGCCGCTGGTGATCAAAGACAATCTGATATAGGACCTTTTGGTACTAGAATGTGGTATGTTAATGTTAATAAAATGTTACAAATGGCTTGTTATCCTCAATATACTTCTAAAGGTTTAATACCTCCAACTACTTATTTTGTATTTGGACAAATGATATTAAAAGGATATATATTAAATTATAGTACTACTTGGCAATTACCTATTATTAATACGTTTTATTCTAATAATAGTGTAGATATAAACATGGATTGTTATCCAGATTCAATTATAGGAGCTAAAGATTTATTAACTAAAAATACTAGTACTCAAAATACTTATAATACAACATTTCCTTCATCTGCTGCTGAAAAAAGTGATGTTATGGCTAGAGTTTATAATAGAGAAATACAAAGAAGTAATTATAGAACAAGTAGTTCTTTAGGAGGAAATCCTATTAGAACTTAATAAGGAGGTATAAATGGCTATATATAAAACTAAAAGAACGATAGTTTCTCCTAGTTATTTAGAAGATTTACGTGAAGTTTTTAAACCTTTACAATATTATGATCCTAAAGTTTATAAAAATAATAGTAGATATTCTAAGTTAAGAAGATTATATGATAATAAAAAAGGAGTATATTTTCACGAAACTTATATTCAAAAATTTGTAGATGAATCTGATTCAGATCAATTTTTTACAGTTACTGAATCTGAAAAAGATAGATTAGATATAATCGCTTATAGCTTCTACGGAACAGCTAAATATTGGTGGGTTATTGCAGCTGCTAATTATATAATAGATCCTTTTGATGTACCTGTAGGTACTTATTTAAGGATACCTCCAATAGTATCATTATATAACAAAGGAGGAATTTTAAGTGGCAATTAGTAGAAATTTTAGAAATGTATCTGCTACTACAACACCTGCTAAATTAGCTACATCTTTTGATAATATGATAGATGCTGTTTTAAATATGTTGAAAAAAGAAGGACCTATTTATTCTACTTGGATAAGATTTCAGATTGGAGAAAGTAATCCTTTAACTTTTGATACATCTTCAACATCAAAAAAAGAAAATCTTATAGCAGGTCTTACTTTTCATAAAAAAGGAGCAGGAGTTGTTAATGATTTTGAATTAATAATAAGATATGATCCTTTTGATCATGGTCAAAATACAGAAGATAAAATAGAATTATTAGATGAATTGATAGCTTCTGCTATAGGATATGATTTTGATGATGATTTGAAAAGATTAAGAGGATATATTCAATATGGATATAATGTGCCAGATGATGTAACTTTAGTATCACCTAAATATGAATTTATCTTAACTAATGCTGAATCTGAAGTAGATTGGTCTACAGGACTTTCAGAATATAAATTTGAAGGTACTACAGAATTAGCTACAGATGCTGAATATACTACTTCTATTCCTGAGTTTAAAGATCAAAATTTATTAGATATTGTTGAACAAGTACTTCAAGCTAATTATGGTATAAATCCTGAAGGTAAAGAAAAACTTGTTAATGGATTAAAATATAGACATAATAATATGAATTATAAAATAGAAATTGATGATGATTTAAGAAAAGGAGCTCCTACAGTATCTGTAGCTGCAGTTGCTTCTCAATCTCCTTGGATATATTGTCAAAATTTATTGCAATCGCACATGTCTGTTAGTGATGATGCTTTACAATATTATAAAGAATCTGATCTTAGTTATTTAGCTCCTCATTATTATATGTATGTTACAGATGAAGCAGATAATAAAACTATACATATATCTTATATAGCTCCTAAAGATTCAGGAGCTAGTAATATAGCATTAAAACATGTATTTGAATGGGGTAAACAAAGTCGGTACTCCTAATATTGTAGTTAAATGGAATCCTCAAGTAAATTTAAAATTATATTTATTACAAAAAGCAGCTAACAATAGAGCATCTCAAATTAAACAAGATGCAGGAGAAGACGCTTCTGAAGAATTTCTAGATGCTATGAAAGATATATATTATAGAAATAATGAAGCATATGAAATGTATGACGCTGTATTAACTACTATAGGAATACCTTGTGATATTCCTTTATGTTTAGAAATTACTATTAAACCTAGAATTTTAGAAACTATAAGTAGAACTTCAGGAGTTTATATGTTACAAGAATGTACAGATAGGATATCTTCTAATGGATTGTTTACATCTGAATATAAATTATTGCGTGTAAGAGCTATAGGAGAATCACCTGTAAATAAAGCTAAAGCTGATACTAAATCAACTGGAAAAGATACAGTAGATTTATCTGTAGAACCTAATAAAACTAATGAATCTACAGATGATAACAATAATAATAGAATTCCTACTCAAGAATGGGAAGATGCTTGGGAAAAATTCGATGATGCTAGAGTTCCTAAAATAGATTTAGATAGAGCTCATGCTTAAGGAGGTAAAAATAATTGGATATTCAAAATAAAGATAATTACTTTAATGTTATATATCAAGGTTATATTATTAATGATAGTAAATCTGATGATCCAGAAGGACAAAGTAGATATCAAATTTATGTACCTCAATTACATTATGATATATTAGAAGCTAATGTTGAAAAATATGGAAAATTAAGTGCTGAAGATAAAATTAATGATGAATTATTTGGTTATTTTCCTTGGGCTACTACTTTAGTAGGTGATTTAGAACAAGGAGATGTAATTTATGGTAGTTTTTTAAAAAATAGTAATAATTCTTTTATAATATTAGGTACTTTACCTAAAGATGATGAAGGTGAAGGTGGAGCAGGAGATATTAATGGAGATGATATAGTAGAATTAGCTATGCCTATTATTATAGAAAATGAGGTAGGAGTAAGTAGAAATAATTGGCCTGACAAAATTAGTGATGCTGATTATGGTAATATAGCTTCTAACGATAACGGGGCTTGGTCAATTGGATTAATTCAATGGCATGGATGTAGAGCTTTTGATATTTTATATCATATAGCTGAAGAAGATTCTAACTGGAAATCTAATTGGGACGATAAATCATTAACTATTGTATCTGATATTTCCTCAGCTTTAAAAGCTAAAACAGCTGTTAATTATAGAAATAAATGGAATGTAACTGTATATAATAGTAAGATTTTACAGGGAGCTAGAAATATGTTAATTTCTTCCAAAGGTAAAGAAGTTCAAAAAGATTATGCTAGAAAAGCTACTAAAACAGCTTTTGATATATTAATAGATTCTCCCTATAATATTAGTAATCCTGGTATTTTAATATTTTGTATGGATATTATGAATCAATATGGTAATGGTGTAAATGGGGTAAGTTCTGTTAAAGGGTGTCTTACGGAAGCTGCTAAAATATCTAAAAATGATAAAGGTATTATAGAACAATTAAGTCAATTTAGAGAATGGTGGAAAAATAAATCATCATATACTAAAAATGGTAAACTAATTGTACCTTATGAAACTAGAAGAAAAACTACATATGATTATATAGTACAATTAGAAAAACAAGGTAAATTAAGTTCATTATCTGTAACAGATTTAACTTGTTTAGCTGGATTAAAACATGTTCCTGAGTATGGTGAATATTTCTGGCCGGTACCTAGTTCTGATCATATAAGTTGTTTCTGGGGAGAAGGAAAAAAACCATTAACATATAATTTTAAATATAATAGTGATAGAAATTATCAAGGATATAATGGATGGAATCGTCCTCATAAAGGTACTGATATAACAGGAAAAAGTGGATGTGAAGTAATAGCTGTAGGAGCTGGTACTGTTGCTTATGTATACGGTAATGGTGTTATAGGAGGAGGAGCTAGTCAAGGTAACTGTATAGGTATTAGAATGGATAAAAATCCTGATCATCATTTTGTATATATGCATTTATGCAAACCTCCTAAATTTAAAGTAGGTGATAGAGTAAAACCAGGAGATGTTGTAGGATATATGGGTACTACAGGTAATTCAACAGGTACTCACTTACATATAGGATTACATCTTAAAGCGGTTTGGCCTTCTCCACAGAATTTAACTACTATGATAGATCCTTTACCTTATTTTGGTAAGAAAGTTAAAGGAGTATCTATAGCATCAAGTACAAAAAAATCTAGTGGTAAAGTTACTGGAGATGATATAATAAATTATGCTAAAAATTTCTTAGGTTGTAAATATGTATGGGGAGCTGAAGGACCTAATACATTTGATTGTTCTGGATTAACTTATTATGTATATAAACATTTTGGATATACATTAAATAGAGTTTCAGCAGATCAAAGAAAGAATGGTGTATCTGTTTCAAAAAATAATTTACAAAAAGGAGATTTAGTTCATTTTACAGGACATGTAGCTTTATATTATGGAGATAATAAAATTTTACATGCTTCTAATTCTAATGGTAAAGTAGTTGTAAGTAGTTTATCAGAGAATTGGTATGTTAAAAATTATTGGGGAGCTAGAAGAATATTATAAGGAGGTTAAATAAATGAGACAAAAAACATTTTCCTTTCCTCAGATAGTAAATAGAACATCACAAAATATTGAATTATCTGAGAATACAAAATCTATTAATGAATGTTTAGGATTATTATTAAGAACTAGACCTGGAGAATTATTAGGAGATCCTGAATATGGATGTTTTCTATTAGATAGAATATTTAGATATAACGGTATAATAATAGAACCTTTAATAAAAGAAGATATAAGA
>Ga0265298_10003535_pt1 | contig 20578 bp, 12 predicted proteins | sample AusTroGonzalo_MG_3_FD_193486 | JGI IMG/M metagenome (GOLD analysis project Ga0265298, IMG submission 193486) | Bovine rumen microbial communities from tropical cattle in Woodstock, Queensland, Australia - Gonzalo_01 | ecosystem: Host-associated > Mammals > Digestive system > Stomach > Rumen ... | reverse complement strand
GACTTGGAAATGCGCGCTCATCCATCTTCTCAACATCGCCGGCACGGGCCCGGTCCTCGGTCCCATCCAGGGGATACTCTTCGGGCCGGTGGTCTTCATAACGATCCCTTTGGGCTGCGTTTTGGCAGGAGCGGTGCACGACTACATGATCGGCATGATCTCCATAAGGGACGGCGGCGCGCAAATGCAGGATCTCGTCAAAAGCTACCTCGGCAGACAGGTGGCCTGGCTCTTCAACGTCTTCATCTGCGTCATGGCCCTGCTCGTCGTGGTGACGTTCACCTACTCGCCGGGCGACATCGTCGTGAAAAGCTTTTTGAACCAGGCTCCGCTTGTCACCAATCCCTGGACCTGGGTCGCTTACGCTGTCGTCTTTGTCTATTACCTTTTGGCGACATATATGCCGATCGACAAGCTGATAGGCAGAGTGTATCCCGTTATAGGCAGCCTTTTCATCGTCTCGGCCGTCCTGATCTTCGTTCTGATCTTCACGAAGCGGCTGCCGCTCCAGGATCTCACGCTTGAAAACTGGCGCGGCCTTAAGCCCAACATGATCCCCCTCTTTTTCGTGACCGTGGCCTGCGGCATCGCGAGCGGATTCCACTCGACGCAGGCGACGCTTATCGCCCGCTCCCTGAAGAAGGAGAAGAGCGGCCGCAAAGTCTTTTTCAACATGATGCTCCTGGAAGGCTTCATCGCCATGATCTGGGCGGCCGTCACGATGGGCGTCATGGGCAAATACGGACTTGCTTCCGCCGGCAACGCCAACGCTTCGCTCGTCGAGATCATCGAGACGCTTTTGGGCAGCAAATTCGGGATCATCGTCATGGCTGGCTTCATAGTCCTGCCCATCACTACGGGCGGCACGACAATGAGGATACTGCGCATCATGCTCTGCGAGTTGCTTAATGTCGGTTCCAGCAGAATTGGCAAGATCTTGGTCGGCGTCGGCATGGTCATAGCTTCGCTCGCGCTGCTTTTCATCGTGAAATTCCAGCCGGACGGCTTCTCGATCATCTGGCGCTATTTCGCCTGGAGCAACCAGATCCTCGTCGTCTTCACGCTGGCGGTCGCGACCAGCTGGTGCGTAAAGAACGACAAGAGCATACTCTTCACGGTCGTTCCCGGAGCTTTCTACCTTTACGTTGTCGCCAGCTTCATCTTGAACGCCAAGGTCGGATTCAACCTGAGCTGGGACATGAGCTACCTGATCTCGGGGCTTCTGAGCCTTGCTTTCATCGCCTTCTTCAGCTATAAAAAAATCCAAAATAAAAAATCGCTATGATCACATTCATAATCGGTCTTGCTATTTTAGGTCTCGGTGGCTTCGCCTACGGTCTTTTCGTTGAGCGTTTCTTCGGCATCAGCGACCGGCCGACCCCGGCCATTACGAAAGCCGACGGCGTGGACTTCGTTCCCATGTCAAGCTGGCGCAACGGGCTCATCCATCTTCTCAACATCGCCGGGACCGGCCCCATACTGGGCCCCATCCAGGGCATCCTCTTCGGGCCCCTGGCCTTTATCACCATTCCTCTCGGCTGCATCCTGGCGGGCGCCGTCCAGGACTACATGGTCGGCATGATCTCTATAAGGAACGACGGCGAGCAGATCCAGAGTCTGGTGAAGCGCTTTCTCGGCAAACACGTGGCCTTCTACTTCGGCATCTTCGTCTTACTGGCGGTGCTGCTGTTCGGCGTGACCTGCGTCTACACTCCGGGCGACATCTTTGTTAAAGGCGTGCTCAAGCAGAGCACCGCCATGAGCAATCCCTGGCTGTGGGTCATTTACGGTGTGATCTTCACGTATTACCTTATCGCCACGCTCCTGCCCATCGACAAGATCATCGGCAGAGTCTACCCCTACATCGGGGGCTTCTTCATCTTCACGGCGCTCCTGCTCTTTTTGTACATCTTTCTGAAGAGGCTGCCCCTGGAGGAACTCTCCCTGGCGAACTGGCGCGGCCTGAAGCCGAACTTCTTCCCCATCTTCTTCGTGACGGTCGCCTGCGGCATCGCGAGCGGCTTCCACTCCACTCAGTCCACCATCATCTCCCGCACCTTGACGCATGAAAGGGAAGGCCGCAAAATATTCTACAACATGATGCTCGTGGAAGGCTTCATCGCCATGATCTGGGCAGCCGTCACCATGGGCGTCATCAAGCTCTACGGCATCGACACCGCCGGAGGCGCCACGAACATGCTGGCTGAGATCATCGACGATGTTCTCAAGGTCTTCGACATCGACAACTCCTCTCCCCACGACGACCTTGTCTACGTTGTCGGCAAACTATTCGCCAACGGCATCGACATAATCGTCATCCTAGGCGTCATCGTCCTGCCCATCACCAGCGGCGACACGGCGCTCAGGGGCTGCCGCCTGATGGCCGGCGAAATGCTTGGCGTTGACCAGAGCAAACCCAAAAACCGCCTGCTTTTGGGCGCCGCCATCTTCGCTCTGACCGCCGTTCTCCTTATCATCGCAAAATTCAGCAACAGCGGCTTCCAGCTTCTCTGGCGCTACTTCGCCTGGGCCAACCAGACGATCGTGGCCTTCTCTTTGGCTATGGCCACCGCCTGGTGCATTAAGGAGGGCAAGTCCATCTGGGTCACGGTGCTGCCTGGCGCTTTCTACCTGGCCGTTACCTCCTCATTCATCCTGAACGCAAAGATCGGCTTCAACCAGAACTGGCTGGTAGCTTACATCATCGCCGCGGTCCTTGCTTTCGCCTACATCATCTACTTCGTCAATCTTAAGAAAAAGACCTCCCTTAAATGAACACGAAAGAAAAAGTCATTGCTTTTCTTGAAAAGCACGGCGCCAAAATAGTCTTTCTGGCGGCATCCGCGCTTTTCTTGCTTTTCCGGTTGAACTTCTTCTTCCGCTACGGCCTGACCCAAGACGAAGTTCTCATAATATCCCAGATCAAGACCTGGGATCCCTTGAAGATCTGGCACTACTACGGCTTCGGTGGCCAGGGCTTTTTCCTCCAGCACTACATCTTTTACCTTCTCTCTTTCGGAGGAAGGTTTGCGAGCGAAAATTATTTTCGCTTCCTGTGCCTTGTTGAATCTTTCATTGGATTCTGTTTCCTGTACAAGCTTGCGAAAAACAATTTCGGCGTTTTCACCGCGCTTGGCGCGCTTCTGATCTACGCTCTCAGTCCGTACCAGATCCTCTACACGCTCTACATACGCTTCTACGCTCTCAATATGACGCTCGTCATAATTGAGCTCTATTTTTACTTCCGGGCCTTGGAGGACGAATCGAAAGCCTTGCGATTCCTGCTTATGTCCGCGCTTTTCGCCGCGCTGGCATTCTGTTCGCATCAGTTCAGCGTATTTCTCCAGCCGGCCATCCTTCTTCACTTCATAATCTGGTGCCTCTGCCGCAGACCGAACGCCGAGAACCAAAAGTGGCTCATTACGGGATCTACGCTTTTTATCATTCTTCTCTTCACGGGGATCTCACTTTGGCAGCCCGTTCTGGAAAAGACCGGGCTCGTCTTCTCCGCTAAGAACGCCTGGCTGCCAACCAACCTGGGGCTCTCCTCACAGAGGCTTCAGCTCTTTTTCTGGAAGAACGCCCTGCCGCTCAAGTGCTGCAGCCTTGTCTTCCTCTGGGTCTCCCTGGGACTTTCCGCGGCGGCAAGGATGTCGCGCCGTCAGAAGCTCGACAAGGAGCTTTTCCTGGTCTTGGCAATGGTCATCCCCTTCTACCTGCTTAGCCACCTTCATTTCTCCCACTTCTTCGCGGAGCGCTACCTCGCCTTCTGGTTCCCCGTTTGGTGCCTTGCCTGGTCCTGCTTTTTGGAATTCCCGGCCGCCATGCTGGAAAATCTGAAAGCTTTGGAAAACAAGAAAGCATTGAGGAACATCTGCTACGGAGTCTTCATCCTGGTCTTTTTCTTCTCCCTATTCCGCTTTTCCGCTCTCAAAAACCTGCGTTACCTGGAATACGGGAACAAGGAAGCTGTGGAATACCTGGAAGAGATCGCGGCGAAGAAAGATCTGCCCCTTATAATTATCGCGGAACCTGACGCCGCTTCCAGGAACAGCATTCTTCCGCAATACTACTTCGATATCAAAGAGCACGAAGGGGAACGCTTCAGCGATCTTTTGACCGTCATGCGCAAAGGCGCAGCCTGCGAGCAGATAAAACCGTCCGTCGTCGCCTGGATACAGACTGCCAAAAGGCTTGCCAGTCCCGAAGGGACGGTGCAAAAGCAGATCGGATTCCACGAGATAGTATCAGGCGGCGTGTTCACAAATTGGAGCGATATAGCCAAAATCTCCGCCAAAACGATCCCGTCGTCAGCGAATCTTTTCAAGCCGCTTCCGGGATCCGGCTGCAATATTCTGGACATAGGCGACAAAGAGTCCGACCAATATCTTTTGACCGGCTTTTCCAGCGATGAATTCCTAAGCCCGGAAGAAAACTACACCTGGTGCGAAGGAACGAACATTACGGTGCGCTTTCACGATTTGCAGACCAACAGCTTCGTTTTGACAGCGCGACTCAGAGCCATAAAGGATCTTCTGGCGGATTTCTATCTGAACGACGTCAAATTGGGAAGCGCGGCTATCGGCGAGGACTTCACCAACGTTTTCTTTAAGGCGAACAATATTCCCAGCAAAGGGAAAGGCGCCCAGATCATTCTCAAAATTTTGACCAACGGCTCAAAAGTCCCCGGCCAGGTCGCCAAGAACGTCTTCGAGAGCCGCAACCTTTCGCTCTGCTTTGATAAAATGACGCTCGCGAAAGCGCCGAGAGACGAGGAGCTGGCCGCTTCCATATTCCTGGAACAGCCCAAAACATCAGTGAGCGCGGGCGGCGCCTTTCCTTTGAAGGCGACCGTCGCGAACATAGGAAACCACACCTGGGACCATTCCGGCGAAAAACCGGTAAGACTGGCGATCCGCTGGTACGACGAAAACGGCCAAGAGGCAAGGGACGACAGGATCTGGCTTACCCGCAGCGTGCCCAGATGCGACGTCATAAAAGTCGCGTCCGAAACGAAAGCCCCGGAAGGCGAAGGCCGCTACACTGTCAGGATCGAACTGGTGTATGAAAACGTCAGTTTCTTCCCGGAAGAGTTCACAAAAATTATTGCTGTTGACGTGCAAAAAAAGTAAAATAGAAAATAGTCAAAAGGAGAAATACATGGCATTGCGCATTCCCTTCAACAAGCCTTACATGACCGGGCGCGAACTGGCCTTGATCGCGGACGCCCACGCTTCATTGCACCTTTCCGGCGACGGAAAATACACCAAGCTCTGCAACTCCTGGCTAGCCAACCTTTCCGGCGCCAAAGCGGCGCTTCTGACACACTCCTGCACGGCAGCCCTGGAAATGTCCGCCCTGCTTTGCGACATCAAGCCAGGCGACGAGGTCATCGTCCCCTCCTTCACTTTCGTCACTACTGTCAGCTCGTTCGTCATGCGCGGGGCCGTGCCGGTCTTCATCGACATCCGGCCCGACACGCTCAACATGGACGAGACGAAGATCGAAGCCGCCATAACGGAAAAGACCAAAGCCATCGTCCCCGTACACTACGCGGGCGTCGGCGCCGAGATGGACACCATCGTCGCCATCGCGAAAAAGCACAACCTCAAGGTCGTGGAAGACAACGCCCAGGGCGTCATGAGCTCCTTCAAGGGAAAACCCTTGGGCTCCTTCGGGAACCTTGCCGCGGTCTCTTTCCACGAGACGAAGAACATTATTTCCGGCGAAGGCGGCGCGCTCTACGTCAACGACGAAGAGCTGATAGAGAAAGCTGAGATAATAAGGGAAAAAGGCACCAACCGCGCCCGCTTCTTCAGGGGACAAGTCGACAAATACACTTGGGAGGACCTGGGCTCCTCGTACCTTCCCAGCGAGATCCTGGCGGCCTTCCTCTGGGGACAGATCAAGGAAGCTTATGAAATAACCGACAGACGCTTGAAGATCTGGCAGACTTATCATGAAGCTTTCGCCGGCCTCGAGAAGGAAGGTCTAATCAGAAGGCCAATCGTTCCCGAATACTGCAAGCACAACGCTCACATGTATTATCTGCTCTTCAATTCACTGGAAGAAAGGACCGATTTCATAGCGAAGATGAGAGAGCAGGGAATAGGCTGCGTTTTCCATTATCTGCCCTTGCACGACTCCCCCGCCGGCAAAAAATTCGGCCGCTACAACGAAGAGCTTCCCGTGACGAAAAAAGTTTCCGATACGCTTGTCAGACTCCCCCTGTGGGTCGGTCTGGAAAAAGACGGCCAATTGGGGGACGTCATAGAGAACGTCATAAGCATCGTCAAGCGGTAAAGTATTCGCATTTATATTTTTCAAGATGAGCGGCTTTTTATAAGTCGCTCATTTTTATTTAGTTATATCAAAAAACTTTTCCAGCTCTTGTTTCTTACTTAAAGTTTTTATATAATTAAATCGTAACAAAACAATGAGGAGTTACGTATGGGCGGGATCAAAAAAGCAAAAGCTGCCGAAGCGGGAAAGAAAGTGAAAAAAAGTATCAAATCTAAAGCAAAGCCCGAAACGCAGGGAGAGACTGTCAAAAGGAAATACGAACGCCGCAAAAAAGGCTTCAACGATGTCCCGAGCCCGGATATCATCCCTATCAACCAGGCTGTCTCGAACCTGACCTCGGATCCGGAAATGTATTTCCTGCCGATGGCCCAGGATGAGATCTACCTTATCAATCCTTACGCCTGCGGCGTTTCCAGCTGGCTGCCCAAAGCCAAACTGACGAGGAGGAACTGCCCGTTCTTCTCTGTCTAGCTTGTCCTCGAAGGAAAAGGCGAACTGGACGTGAACGGCAACACCTACGAACTCAATCCCAAAGACGTTTTCCTCCTTCACTTCGACGAGGACCACTCCTACCAGAACACCGGTTCCGGCCGCTGGAAAAAAGTCTGGATCTCTTTCCGTCACAGCCTGCTCACCCCCGGCCTCAATCAGCTCGGATTGGACATGATCTCTAAGATCTCCCTGAAGGATCAGGATTTCGAGCAGATCCGCCGCCTTTTCTTCGACGTGCTTGACGAGATCAGGGACCGCAACAAAGACTTCAGGATCAACGCTTCCGCCACCTGCTACAAGATCTTCCACCTTCTGGCCCGCTATGCCAAGGTCATAAGCTCGCAAAGGGCCAACGTCGTCCCGGCGCAGGTCCAGGCGGTCGTCACTTACGTTGAAAAGCACCTTAGGGAGCCTATCTCCATGGATGATCTGGCGAACGTGGCCGGCTGCTGCCGCGTGCATCTAACCAGGCTCTTCAAAAAGCACATGGGCATACACACTCGAGACTGGCTCATTCAGCTGAGGATGCGTCACGCCTGCATGATGCTCAAGACCACGAATCTCCCCGTCCACCTGATCGCCGAGGAAGTCGGCTTCGACGATCCCTACCACTTCAGCACCGCCTTCCGCCGCACCGTCGGACAACCGCCCACGAAGTACCGCAAAATGGCCAAGAGCGATGCGCTGGACGAAGAGTTCTAACTTGACTTTAGAGGGCAATAAGAGTAGAATCTATCCCATAAAAATTTGAGCGCCGCAGTAGCTCAATGGCAGAGTACCTGGCTGTTAACCAGGGTGTTGTTGGTTCGAGTCCATCCTGCGGCGCCATTTTTAAAGAGACCTTCGCTTCGGCGGGGGTCTTTCTTTTTTTTGCTAGAATAGTATTGAATAAAATTAAGGATGCCGCTATGAGAAGAATCTTTGTTTTAACGCTGCTTGTTTTTTCCTTCCTGCTTTCGGCTGAGGAAAGCTCCTTCAAATTCGAGAGCATGGATGAAGGTCCTCTGAACGGGCTGGACGGCTGGACCGCCTCGGAAAGCGCAAATGTCGTTTCAGATCTTTCCGTCACGTCGACAAACGAGATCAAAGTGAGCGCCTGGCACTATTTGGGCGGAAGATCTCTGGAGCTGACCGGCGGGACGTCTCTATCGCGTTCCTTCACCATCGGCGAAAGCAGCGAGCAGAGGATCGCTTTCGATTTTTACGCGACCTGGCCGGACGAGGAAACCGGCAAGTCTCTCGTGATGAAGCTTGGCGATATCCCCGTATTGAAGCTGGAGGAGAGCGGCACCAACGTGATCTCCGCCCTCGTCTTTGGAAATTATTTTGGCGGCGAAGCCGAATGGCAGCCCGTTCCCGGCGTTCAAACGCTCTTCCACCGCAAATGGCAGCACATCGAGATCCTCTTCGATAGAGATCATCTCCTGAAGCTGAAAGCCCCCAATATGGACGCTGAGCTCGTCGGATTCGCCTTCGCCGGGCAGATCCCGGATAGCGAAACGACTTTTTCCGTGGAAAGCGACTTTGAAAAGATCTATCTCGACAATCTTAGATTTTTAGAAGAACCCATATCCCACGAAACGCTAATAGACGACCGCGCCGGCGCCAATTTGGGGATCGCCCAATCTTATGAGAAATCATTTGCCACCAAAACTACCTTCGGCGGGCTGGAGCTGAACTGCGCCATGACGATCCCGGAAAACTGCATGGGCTTCATCACTCTCAACGGTTTCCCCATTCCTTTGAACCAGCTTCCCTTGTCGGTTGGCGAAAACGTCATTTCCATGGGATTCCTTAAAAACAGCCGTTTGGTCAAGGCCCAGGTCAATGGTGTGGATGTTGACACGCAAGGGATAAGCCTTACTCTGCCTGACACCGTGAATATAAAGATCACGAATCTTTCCACAAGCGGCTCCATTGTGGTCAAGGGCGCCTTCGCCCAGAACAGTCTGCCCGTGGTCTACAGCGAAACAGCCTCCATCGATCTATTGATGGTCGCCTACACCGGCGGCGGCAACAACACGCCTCCCCAGAATTACACCAACCTTTATTACCCGAAGGTGCAGGATTTCTATTACCGCAATTCCAACGCCCAGCTTCTTTTGAAGTACGATCCCGTTTACCGCCACATCATCCCGCCCGCGGAAACTTTCTTCCGCGATTATGAGAACGAATTCGGCGAAGAGGAATTGGGCGGCAGGATCATGGCCAGGGATCTGAGGAAAACGCTAGGCATCTGGGATCAGGAATACGATCTTTTCGTCTTCACCTGCGGCAACGGCTGGAACAGCTGGGGCGGCAACTGGGGCGGCGGCTCCTACGGCTACACCGGCATGGGCATGATCATGTGCTCGCAGGTCGGCAACTACGGCGGCAACGGCACGGGCTTCGTGACGGTGCATGAGGTCATGCACTCCGTCGACCAGATGTACTCCTACAGCGGCTACCAGGAATACTCAAGCTCGCACCCGGACGGCTGCAGCTACGGCTGGGCCGGAGGCGGCGACACCTGGTCCTGGTGCGGCACCGCCATGCGCCCCTTCACGAATTATTTCAAGCTGAGGACGCCCTGGAAAAACACCTACGTCTACCGCGACAGCGACCGCGACGGACTGGCCGACAGCGATTCCGTCCTTCCCATTGACGAAGCGCGGATGAGTTCCGACCCGACCGAAACGGACACCGACAGAGACGGGCTCGACGACCTTAAGGAATATCTGGTCGGGCTCTATTACCCCAGCGACGCCACCGACCCCGACACCGACAAGGACGGATTAAAGGACGGCGATGACCCCTATCCCATCATCGCTTACAAAAAGAGCATCCCGAGGCTCCTTGTCGAGCCTACTCTCAACGGCGTGCTTGAAGAGGGAGAATGGACCTATTGGGGCTCCGGCACAGGAGACAGCGATGATCCGGAATTTCAGGTGACAGCTTACGCCGGCTGGCGCGACGACGCCTTGTACCTCGCCTTCAGGACCAACAAGAAATGCACCTTCACCATGGAAGTGGACGGCTCGGCCTGGTCCGGCCCCTGGCACGGCGGAGACTACTTCAAGTTCAAATCCCACAATCAGTATTACAACAGGATCTACGCCGCTTCCAATGACGAAAACAGCGTCCAGGACTGGAAGTGCGGCAACGTTCCCAACGGTTCGCGCTGCCTCAAAAAAGACAACGAATTGGGCGGCTTCGACGTCGAAGTCAAGATACCCTGCAATCTCAAGTCCGTAAAGGGCTACACCTGCTGGCCCGGAGAGGAGCCGACCAACTGCTTCAAGTGCGTTTCTGGCGGACAACTCGGTCTGCTCGTAAGCTATGAAGGCATAGGGCTGGACAGAGTCGACGTCGACGACTATCATCCCGAACCTTGGGCCTCCTCCTTCGAAAGGATGGACTGGCACGTTTTCGACCTGGTGGAAGCCGATACCACGTTTGCGCTGCTGTCGGCCGATCCTCAGAACCCGGAGCTTCACCTGGGCGAGAACGAGCCCATTGATCTCAAATACGTAAACTACGGCCAGGCCGGCTACGCGGAGATCAGGATAGAAACTGCCGATTACTTCAGCAAGGACATCGTCTTCATAGAGGGCGGCGGCGCGACGACAGAGAGCACCATGTTCCTTAATATTCCTCAGAACGAGGAAGCCGCCGGCGTCACCGACTTCGACGTCATAACGAAACTTAACGATTCCAGCTCAACCAACACTTACACCTGGACCGTAGTTCCGGAACCCGCAATGATAGCGCTGCTGGCGCTTTGCGCGTTCACGTTTATTCGCAAAGAATAACGAACGAGCTTCCGTCCAGCTTAACGGCGTCTCCTTCCCTCAAAGCCCAGGTTGGGGAACTGCAGAACGTAGCGTCGTCTTTCATTTCGATCTGGCGCTTACTGCCCTTGCGCTTAATTGAAAGCGTTAAGTTCCTTATCTTGTAGGCGTCGCCCGTATCGTCGATTATTCCCACGTTGTTGGCGTTGCCGAGCGTTTCGAATACGGCTTCCGGCAGCGGGATGGTGACGGTCTGCCAGCTGCTGAGAGGCGGAACGTTGTTGGGAAGGAGGCCGACGGGCACGTCGTTCACGAGAACGACTTTGTTGGTGTAGGCGTCGCCGTTGACGTCAAAGACGTCAATACTTAAGGTTGCTTCCTCGACGTCGCTCCAGATCTCCCGCGGCGCGGTCGTAAGCTTAGCTTTCTCCAATAGGCTCACGGTCTCGTGGAGAGTATCCTGCGAGACTGGCATGGGCAGTTCGTAATTGTTGAGATTCTGTCCTCTCGCAACCTTGTGTATCAGCTGCAGTTCAAGCGCCGGGAGAGCGTAGGAATTGCGCAGCTGCAGATCGGTCACAGTAATGGGGCGCTTCGATCTCATGACTTGGCCTTTCAGTTCGTGCTCGCCTTTGTCAAGCGTATAAGTTGCCACTTTCCAGTTGAATTTTGGGAAAGCGGTGAACTGGACCTTCGCTTCCGCTGAATTGTCAGTCAGGATCATATCGGCGTCTCTGTCGTTTATGGTCCAGACCAAAAGCGAAGAGGCGCCTTCGGGAACGCTTACGCTGCAGGTGAAAGCATTGCTTTCTATATTGAGGGACTGAGCCCTTACGCGCCTGATATCCTGGCCGCCCGGCCTTTCGCCGCTCAATATGTGCCTTTTCACTTCGCTCACGTTGTGCAATCCTAAGAATCTCTTGACGGTGAAGGGTGAGTAGAGATAAATGGGGTTCTTGTCGATCCCTTCGGAATTGATGACGAAACGCGCGGAGCTTCCGGTTATGTTGTTTCTTTGGAAACGGACGTTGATAAGCGCCGGATAGTCAAGGTCCTTAAGCTCCAGCGACTCCACGATCATTACGCTTTCCGCCGGCAGCTTAACGGTCGGATAATTCTTAGTCTCCCTTATCATATGGTAGGGGTAAGAGATCCTGTAATATTCTGTTTCGATGCCAAGATCGGCGAGTCTCACTTCCTCGTCCAGGAACTTGGGGTTACGTATCGAAACGTATACATGTCCGGAATCGTCATGACCCCTGAAACCGTAAAGCTCATTTTTGGACGGATCGCCAAGGATCATTTCCCCGTTTAACATAAGGTCGTTGTGCTCTCCGGCCCAGTTCAAGCCTCTGCCGAGAACTTCGAATTTCTTTTCGTTCAGTTCCCTGGGGTGAATGTAAAGTTCCCTGATCGCCGTGCCTCTCCCGAGATAATTCATGATATAATCGGACCACTGAAGATCGTCGATCCACGGGCCCGCCGTATCGAGGAGTCCGTTGATCATTCCATGAGTCATAAAGGCGTACAGAGGGAAAAATTCCTTGTCGACTCTCAGAAGCTTATACAAGGATCCGTCGCGGTATCTCATCTCAGCCTGGGAGCGGCTTGTTACGGGATATGTGAGATCGTAATCCTTGTCTTTGCCGCCCATCCAAAGGATCCTGGCATACTTCAGCCACCAGGGACTGTGGTTTATGCCAGTAGTGATGCTTTGATGGATGTCCGGATCAAGCTTCCTTTCCATATCGAGTATGGCGGCCGTTTCGCGCATATTGGCTTCGGTGCTCTGTTCTTCGGAATAGAGGTGCCCGTGACCCGGGCGCGAGCAGTTGAAATAATTGAAGTCATGCTTAAAGCACTTCACCTCGTCGGTAACGATCTTGGCCTCTACCGCCTTTCTCAGATCCTTGTTGTACTTCGGGCCGGAGAGACACATGTAATAATCATTCGCGGCTTCGTAACCAGATGCGGCCAGAGCTTTCAGATCGCACATCATGGAGGAATAGGTAAGCCACAGTCCCAGTCCTGAACCGTAGGGCGTAATCAGTTCGCTCACTTCCGCCAGGCCTTTTGGAAAACGTTTGGTGTTTGTTTCGTAAATTTTGTCCTTGTTGAACCAGCCGTCGTCGACCACGCAGTAGTCCAAGGAAGCGCCGAAAGACCTGAGAGCGCTGCACATTTTCAAAAAAGTGTCGACGGTATGCTCGGTAGTCAGACCGTCTTCTCTGAAATCGCACCAGGTGTTGTAAACGGTCACGAATTTAGGAGGAAGAATCACGCTCTTTATGTAATCCGCGAGAACGCGTCTTGCGCCTTTTATTCCGCCTCCCAAAAGCGAACGGTCGGACGTCCACTTTTCGTTTTTCTTGAGGAAAGCAGAAGGATGCAGGCTCAAGGTGACCGTTCCGTTTTCGCAAGCAGAGTCGAACCAGGGCGTCTCGCCGCTGAAGAACCAAAGGTCGTCAACGAAGACCGGGAGCCCTTTGCCGCCTCCCGTCACATTCCCGGCTACGACCCAATTGCCTAGCTTGGCATCCTCAATGACGATCTCGTCTTCCCCAAGGTTTTCAACTTCCAGATCGCGGTGAATGAGCGTCTCGCCTTTCAGGAAATAGTAATTCAAGCGGATGGAGAGCGAAAGACCCGGGTAATAAAGCAGAAAACTGGTTTTGCCTTTCGATTTGCTCGTTTCGACGGGATAACATTTGTCCGGCGTGATGACATGGGGAGGTTTCAAACCGAAGCGGGGTTTCCCGTCGGCTTCAAACCAGCCGAGTTTAGTTTTCGATCCGGCTTTAAGGGAAAACTCCTCCCCGGAGAGGAACAGCTTTTCCTTCGTTTTGCGGTTCACAAGCTGATTGGATCTGAAATTGCCGTCCGCAACTTCCAGTTCCAATTCCATCCTGTCGTTTGAAACTATATAGACGGCATCTTTCAGATCCGTTACGCTGCTCCTGGTAAACGCCAGAACGAGCAGCGCTAAGACGGGAACGGCCCAAATTACAAGCAGGATAAATGTTCGTATATGACGCATAAAAAACCGAATCAATTCCCTTTGATCAATGAGAGATCTTTAAACATCGCCGTGCATGCGTTGGTGGTGTAGCCGGTGTGGAAAAAGAACGTAGCCTTTCCGGAATAATTGTTGGTGAAGACCAGGTCTTTCTTCTCCCAATCTTTGGTGGCGTAGGTCCAGAGAAGCTGCTGCTCTTTCTGACCTGGTGCGTAGAAAGCCACTCTTGCTCCGAAAAATTCCTTCTCCTTTACGTCCTGGCTCTTGACATTCGCGCTCATCCTGTAGACGGCCCCGGAAACAACGCTGACCGCCTGGGACATGCCCATTAGACGGCCGCCAGGCTGCCCTTTCACCACAACGCAGCTGCCATAGTCGCCTGATGCGCGCTCTATGAGATTGCTGGCTTCCGTCCCGGAAACATGCCAGAAATCCCAGCCTTTCGTTCCGTCTTTGAAATCACCGTTGAAAGAACAGGCGTTCTTCGTTGGGAAAGGATTTCCAGGCAAAAGCGCGATATCTTTCACAAGGCACTCGGCCGCGTTAGTAGTGTAGCCGGTGTGAATGAAAAGCGTTGCCGATCCGGAAAAACGGTTCGTAAAAGTTACGGCCTTCTCCTCCCAATCCTTGTTCTTGTAAAGCCAAACGACCTGCTGCTCTTTCTGGCCTTCGGCGTAAAGCGCCAGCCTTGCCCCCATGAAACTTTTCTCCTCCGGCTCCTTGGAACGCACTTTGGCGCTCAGGCGATAAACCGTTCCAGACTGTACTTTGACGGACTGGGCTACGCCCATAAGGGTGTTGGCTTGGCCCTTTATTGAAAGTGAGGAACCCTCGGCTTTGATGAGCTTTTTGCCGTCCTCTTCTTTTATGCGCCAAAAACGCCAGGAGCTCAACCCGTCCCTGAAGCTGCCGTTTACCACGAGATTTTGGTCAACAAAAAAATCATCGTTTTGTTTTTCGACTGTTTTCACAGGCGTTTTTTCGACCGGGGCGGCAGCTTTCTCAGTTTTTACGGGAATTACGGGCTCTTCAGCCTCTGGGATCTCAGCCTTTGGAACCTCGGTTTTGGGAGCTTCGCTTTTTTTGTTCTCCGGTTTTGAGACCGGTTTTGCGGCAACATTAGCCGGGAGGTCCTTGGTCTTTTCCATGACCTTCCTCAGGCGGGAGTCGTCGCTGCTGTTGGAGCGATAATAAATGAGCGCGATCAAAACCACTGTTGCGGCTGTCGCCAAAAGAGCGTGCGTCTTTAGCGTCATAATTTTTTAGCGGTGAGCTTTAAGAACGGCTTCGTCTTTCGCCAATTCAAGGTCGGCTTCGGTCATCATCTTGGCCAGGGCCTTGAAAGTAGTCTTGGGTTCCCAATTGAGAGCCTTCCTGGCTTTGGTGCTGTCGCCCAAGAGCAGGTCGACTTCCGCGGGACGGAAGTATCTGGGGTCGATCTCAACGTATTTGTGCCAGTCGAGGTCGAGGCAGCCGAAGACTTCGTCCAGGAATTCCCTGACGGAGTGCGTTTCGCCGGTGGCGACGACGTAATCGTCCGGCTTGTCCTGCTGGAGCATGAGCCACATGGCCTCTACGTAGTCGCCCGCGAAGCCCCAGTCGCGCTTGGCGTCCAGATTGCCAAGGTAGAGCTTGTCCTGCAGGCCCATTTTGATGCGGCCGGCGGCTCTGGTTATCTTTCTCGTGACGAAGGTCTCGCCTCTTCTGGGAGACTCGTGGTTGAAGAGGATGCCGTTGCAGCCGAAGAGATCGTAGGATTCCCTGTAGTTCACGGTTTGCCAGAAAGCGAAGACTTTGGCGCAGGAATAAGGGCTCCTGGGATGGAAGGGCGTGGTCTCTTTCTGCGGGGTCTCCTGCACCAGGCCGTACATCTCGCTACTTGAAGCCTGGTAGAAGCGGGGTTTGTTGTCCAGACGGCGGATGGCTTCCAAAAGATTCAGACAGCCCATGGCCACCGTATCCACGGTGTAGACGGGCTCGTCGAAAGAAACACGCACATGACTCTGAGCGCCCAAATTGTAAACTTCGTCCGGCTTGATGTCCAGAACAAGCTCTCTTAGACGCGTGGCGTCCGTAAGGTCGCCGTACTCCAATTTGAGTTTGGGATCGTGGTAGATGTGCTCAATACGCTTAGTATTGAAGGATGAGGAACGGCGGATTATGCCGTAAACTTCGTAGCCTTTGCCGAGAAGAAGCTCAGCCAGATACGATCCGTCCTGACCGGTGATGCCGGAGACCAAAGCTTTTTTTGTCATAGCGGTGTAAAGTTGGAGTTATTATTAGTTATTTTTATTCGATATTTTATCAAAAACGCCCTTTGAACGGAAAATAACGGAATTTTGGAACGCGAAGCTGAGGAAGAAGAGCGTGCCTTCCACAATGATCTTGGCAATGATGGGATGAACGCTGAGATGCTTAAGCCCCCTAATTCCGAAATAGGAGGCCGTAAAGAGGAAGATCGCCAGAAGGAAGAAGAGCAGAGACTGCCTGAGCCAGTGCCCCTTTGATCCGAAGACCGCCTCCTTGTCGAGTATGAAATTCACCGTACAGCTGATGATCCTGGCCGTCAGTAGGCTCAACAGGATGGAGCTTATTCCCCATACCGTCCCGTCCGGGCCAAGGCAGAGTATCATAATCGAAAAGATAATGAAGTCGATTATGCTGCTGATGACGGAGGCGCCAATGAACTTGAAGAAAATGGCGTAGATCCTGATGGAGTCTTTTATGGGATCGAAGTGAGAGCTCGGGTTATTCTCCTCGTAGACCGTAGTGATTGGGACTTGACGAATTATTCCCAGACCGCAGCGGTAGTAGCGCAGCAGCGCTTCCAGCTCGAACTCGTAGCGGTCCGGCTTGATGCTAAGAGCTTCCCGCATGAAATCCCTGGGATAGACCCTCAAGCCCGTCTGGGTGTCTTTCAAAGGTGTTCCTGTGAAAAACTTGAAAACTTTTTCCGTCAGATTGTTCCCGAAGCGCGATCTCCAGGGTATCTTCACTTCCAGCGTGCTGAAATCCCTTACGCCCAGAACGTAGTCCTCCCGGTGTTCCAGAAAAGACGAAAGAACTTTTTCTATGTCGACGGGAAGATGCTGGCCGTCCGCGTCTACGGTCACCGCGCCGATCATGTCCTCCCCTTCCTTTTCCAAAAGATATTTGAAAGCCGTCTTCATGGAAGCGCCTTTGCCTTTGTTCTTCTCGTGGCGCAAAAGCCGGCAGCCCTCTATCTTTTCAATTTCCGCGAAGGTCTTGTCGGTCCCCTCTTTCACGGAACCGTCGTCGACAACGATGACGCCCTTCAAAAGCTTGATCGTAAGGATCTCCCTTATCAGTTCAGGAAGAGAAGTAAGCGGCTCGTAGGCTGGGATTATGGCGAAAAGATCCGGCATCTTTATTTCGCTGGAGTTGGGGTTGACGTTGCTTCGTCGGCGGGAGATACCCGGATGTCGTTGAAATAGACCTTTCCAGGTTGCTTTCCTCTGCTGTGCTCGCAACGTAAAGTTATGGTCAGCTTACAGTCTTCCTTGGGAAATATCCTGATCGATCCCCTGAGCCAAATGCCCCGGTTGGGGCTGTTGAATTTCAGTTCGTTGGTGTGGAATTTGCCGTCGTTGTAGGAAACGCGGATGTTGGCGACGCGGTTGACCAGCCTGTTGTCGTCCATTAGGGCGTAGCCGCTCACGATGTAGGGAACGCCCTTTTGCACCTGGACGGACTGGGAGGCGGTGAGGACCACGTTGCTGCTCTGCCTGAACATGAGCGTGGAAACTCCGCGCTTGTCGAAAATATGCATATCATTTTCATCCGGGGACTGCCAGCCCAGCGTGCCGTCCATAAAGTCGCCGTTGACGACAAGGTTGGTGACGAGCTCGCCCTCCAGCATTGTCAGTCTGGCTTTGTGGAAAGGCACCGCGCGGCGAAGCGAAACGTCCGCCACGTCGATGGAGGAATTTTTCCCCGCCACCAGCCTGAAGGAGCGCTTGTCGGCGTAGTCGAAGACCGGGAAGAGGAATCTCACGGTCCGCCAGTCGGAATTGGTGACGGAGATGAGGGCGTAAGTGTGGCTGTCCAGCCTGAAGGTCAGACGGCCGCTTTGATTGGCTGCCCGGCATTTGAAACTAGCTTCGCAGATCTCGCCGGCGGCTATGCCGGAGAGGAAGAACTGGCACATCTCCCCTCCCGGCACCAGGGCCAGGTAGGCAATTTCTCCTTTGCTTTCATCTTCCGGCGAAATAAGCTTGGCGTCGCCTTTCTGGGCGAACTGCCAGCCGGCGAGATCCCTGGAGAAAGTGCCGTTGATGAGCAGATTGGGGCGGTAAAAGAAAACATAGGCGGCGTAGATGACCGCGATGCCTAAAAGAAGAACAAGCGCTTTTTTCATTTCCTTACCTCCAGCTCCAGGTGAATATCAGACGCTGCAGGTACAAAAGACCAGAATAAGCGTGGAGAAGGAAAAGCCCGGCGGTGATAGCCGCCGGCCAGGTCAGTTTATCGAAGCGCTCCTCATCCGAGAAGAAATTCAAAAGCGAGGCTAAAAACAGCGTGGATACGGCAACGGGGATCTGCCAGGTGAAGTTCAGGTGCGTCCTGTGGGCACCGTCCTGGCTCAAGAAATAGGCAATGGCGAAAGAAACAAGCAAAGAAAGCCAAGCAAAAACTAGAAGCCCGTCTTTTTTCTTTTTGGAGATGAAGAAGGCGGATATGGGGAAAGCCAGCCCGCAAAGCAAAGTCAGAGGCTTGTAGAACAGGAAATACCAGAAAGTCTGCCAGCCGCCGGAGATGGCGTCGAAACATCTTCCGAAAAGACGCTCCGCCATGAGATTGAGGTTGCGCGGGAAATCGATGTGCATAAGGTGGCTCTGGACAGCAAAGGGAACGGAGAAGACGACGCCCTCCTTGACGCTCTTGGTGACGTATTTAATGAAAAAGATGCCGGCGAGAGCGGGAATAGCCACCGCGCAGGCCATAAGAAGCCTCTTTACGCTGAAGTTCAGCGAAAAATCATTTTCGTCGTCAACCTTGAAGAAAGCGAGGAAAAGGAAGATCGTCGGGACCCAGGCCAGGATGTAGCTTGGCTTGGTGAAGAAATTCAATATCGCCGCCGCCGCCAGGATCAGGAAATTCTTAAGCGTTCTCTCCTTCAGGGTCAGAAAACCGAAATAGAAGAGCAGCAATGCGAAAGGCATGACCGCCACGGTAGTGGGATTGTGCCAGACGTTGAGCCTCAGAACATCCGCCTGCCAGTAGCTGGAAGCGATCTGGGGGAAAGCGATGATGTGGCCGCCCAGGCACAAAAAGACAAGAGCCGCGCGCACTATGGGAAATTCCGCGCGCTCAGCCCTGCCCTGCCGGGAGAAATAGTCTATGGTGATTGCTCTTATGACTACGTACTTCAGGGCCAGCATCAGGGAGAGGAAGCAGACGTAACCGACGGAGGAGCCTTTCCTGGTCAAAAAGCCGAGGAAATACAAGCCGAGCCTGGTCAGGGTATCGTAGTTTAGCCTGAAAAGCTTGCCCTTGTCGAAAATGACGATGGTCATGGACCGCAAATGCCAGAACATGTCGACCTGGATGCGGTACATCTGGGTGAAAATGAACAGTCCGAAGACGAAAAAGAGCAAGGTTATCAGAACGTCGCTCCATTTCAGGCGGACTTTATCGTTGCTAAAGAGATAACTTAACATATTTATTTATTATAGCAGTAATCGCCCTAAAATCCAAACCCCGCCCCTATCTCTTTTCCGCTCTTCCACGCCGGTGCGGATGGAAGATGAAAATTGCTATAATAATAAGATTAATTAGCTTTATTATTTCGACTTATGAACGTTACCGAAAAAATCCTTTCCAGCCACCTTGTCTTCGGCGAAAAGAAGGCCGGCGCTCCCGTAGGCATCAAGATCGACCAGACCCTGACGCAGGACGCCACCGGCACCATGGCCTACCTCGAGTTTGAGGCGCTGGGCAAAGAGAAAGTCGCTACGGAGCTCTCTCTCTCCTATATCGACCACAACACCGCGCAAATGGGCCCGAACAACATGAACGACCATCTCTATTTAAGGTCGGTCGCCGGAAGGTTCGGCATAAAGTGCTCTCTGCCTGGGAACGGCATCTGCCATCAGGTGCACCTTGAGCGTTTCGGAAAACCCGGGAAAACGCTCCTGGGGTCCGATTCCCACACTCCGACGGGCGGAGGGCTGGGAATGCTCGCCATCGGCGCGGGCGGCCTTGACGTCGCTCTGGCCATGGGAGGCGAACCCTTCACCGTTAAGTGGCCGAAAGTGATCGGCGTAAAGCTCACGAACTCCCTGCCCGAGTGGGTCGCCGCCAAGGATGTCATACTTAAGCTTCTCTCCATTTTGACTACCAAAGGCAACGTCGGCTGCGTCGTTGAGTATTTCGGCCCGGGCGTCAAAACGCTCACAGTTCCGCAAAGGGCGACTATCACCAACATGGGCGCCGAGCTCGGCGTCACGACGAGCGTCTTCCCCTCCGACGAAAGGACGAAAGAATTCCTCACGGCCCAGGGTCGCGCCAACGATTTCACGGAGCTTATTTCCGATGACGACACGTCCTATGACAAGATCATAGAGATCGACCTTGCGAAGCTTGAGCCTCTCGTCGCCATGTCCCCTTCCCCCGACAACGTGAAGAGCATTTCCGAAGTGGAGGGCACTAAAGTCGGACAAGTCATCATCGGCTCCTGCACCAACAGCTCTTACAGAGACCTTACCATCGCAGCCAGCATGCTGAGAGGCCGGAGGGTGCACCCCGACGTCAGCTTCCTTATCGCGCCCGGAAGCCGGCAGGTCATGCAGATGATCGACCGCGATGGCTCGCTCTCGACTTTCCTGACGGCCGGCGCGAGGATCCTCGAATCGGCCTGCGGACCCTGCATCGGCCAGGGCTGCTCCCCCGCCGAGGGTATCGTCAGCGTCAGGACCTTCAACCGCAACTTCTCGGGCCGCACCGGAACGCCGAACGATCTGGTCTTCTTGGCGAG
>Ga0265298_10003534_pt1 | contig 20582 bp, 19 predicted proteins | sample AusTroGonzalo_MG_3_FD_193486 | JGI IMG/M metagenome (GOLD analysis project Ga0265298, IMG submission 193486) | Bovine rumen microbial communities from tropical cattle in Woodstock, Queensland, Australia - Gonzalo_01 | ecosystem: Host-associated > Mammals > Digestive system > Stomach > Rumen ... | reverse complement strand
GGCCTCGCAGCCTGAGACATTCCTCAACTGCGTCGCAGAACTCAAGCGCATCGACGCCATGTTCCCTGACAGCATCCAGCCCAAGTATCAGATGGCGTTGCAGAGTTTGAACTTCTCAGTGATGAACCCTCAGGCCGAACAAACCGAAAAGCTGCTGACAGAGGCAGAACAGACCATCAGCCTGATGGAGAAAGCGAAAGGCGCAGACCTCTCGGATGTCTGCACCCTACGTGGATTCCTCTACATGGTACGCATCGTACAGAACCCTGCCCAAAACGGACAGCGTTACTACCTCGACGTGATGCAGAACTATGAGAAAGCGTTGAAGACCAATCCCAACAACGAACTTGCCAAGCAACTGCAAGAGAAGTTCTTCGAGGGCATGAAACAGGCTACGGAATAAACTGAAACAGGAGCACCGAAGTGCTCCTGTTCTATTTTTGTTGCCTGACCAGATCTTCCAGATACTTATCCACCTTATACGTCAGTACCGTAGAGAGCTTCACCTGTCCGTCAGGCCCTACGACCACCATCGATGGAATCCATTTCACGCCATAGGCCTTGGCAATATCCGTCTCCTTGAATTTCCTGAGCTCGCTCACCTGTGGATAGGTGATGCCAAACTTCTCGATGGCCTTCTTCCATGCTTCCACATCAGTATCCATCGAGATGCCGATAAATTCGATGCCATACTGGCGATAGGTCTCATACAGGCGGACCACCTCAGGGGCATCCTTACGGCAGTCCGGACACCATGATGCCCAGAAGTCGAGCACGACGGTTTTGCCTTGAGCAAACTTCGACAGCTGTATGGTCGTACCGTCAGGTGTCTTCATCTTGAAGTCTGGTGCCGTCGTACCTGCCTTCACCAATTCCGTCGCATATTTGTCGTCCATATCCTGCTGATCGGACTGCGCCTTTACTGCCATCGCTCCCATGATGAGCACAACAAGCCATAATATCGTCCTTTTCTTCATACTATTATATATTACTTTCTAACATGCCTGCAAATTTACAACTTTCTTTTCAAAAACAAAAAGATATTCACAAAAACAATCTCAACACGCTCAACGACGAGCACTCGCCATCAACACCATTACAGGATGTTTATAGGCCTTAATGGGGATGCCTTCTACGGGTTGTTAAGCAGCCTTCTAAGGAAGTAAAGGATGCCTGTTAAGGGTGTTGGAGATGCCTGTTATACCCCCTAAACAAGCATCCCTTACTGTCGTACTAAGCATTCCTTACCATGTTGCAAGGCATCTCCAACACACTTAACAGGCATCGTTAACAAAATTATTGATCTTTTCATGACAAATGAGCGCATTTTCTTTTTTTGTCAACACCTACCTTGAATCGCAGGAATCCCTTTGTTTAAAGGGGTTTCTGATTTCAAACACCTACCCCAACATCTACCCCAACACCTACCTCAACACCTACCTCGACACCTACCTTATCATGATCAGAGGTCTGGGCCAAAAATGCGCTCCCGTAATCAGGACCACCCTGTCCTTTAATCCGTAATCAACCATATCTCCTATTTGTTTATGAAATATATGAGGACTATCTGAGCTAATAGAATCAAGGGAAGTCCATATTTGAACTTCTTATGCATCGTCTTGTGGTGCCAGACTTGCATACCCAACAATGCGCCAATACTTCCTCCGATGACAGCAAGGAATAACAAGGTGGCCTCAGATATGCGCCAGCTGCCCTGTATGGCCTTCCACTTATCAATGCCATAGACCAGAAAGGTCAGGACATTGATGCAAATAAGATATATACCATCGCCTGTGTCATACATCTCATGCAATCACTGAAATACGCATTTCGATGTCATCAACAGGTCTGTCACCTCGTCCAGTAGCTGTACCCTGAATCATCTCCACTACATCGAGTCCCTCTTCAACTTCACCAAACACTGTATACTGGCCGTCAAGGTGCGGAGTTCCGCCAATGGTGGAATAGACCTTAAGCTGCTCTTCCGTCAGTCCCTCACCAGTCACTTGGGCCTCTGCCTCGGTAGCCAACTTGTCCTGAAGCACCTGAAGTCCAGCACGGTTCCGTTCGCGACGCATTTGCATAATCTCGTCACGATGCAGAGCGGCCAGCTGATTGAAGGCCGACTGAATCTTCTGCATCTTCAGCTGCTTGGAGAACTGACGGAGCTGGCCTTCGTTGTAAACCTGTCCCCAGACGATATAGAACTGTGAACCGCTGCTACGGCGTTCTGGATTTACCTCGTCACCCTGACGGGCTGCTGCCAAGGCACCGCGTTTGTGGAACAAACCATCCTTGATCTCTGCTTCCAGCGTATAGTCTGGGCCACCTACACCCAGCATCTTACCAGCAGGCGCACCCTTTGAGTCTGGATCACCACCCTGAATCATGAAGTCCTTAATCACGCGATGGAACAGCGTTCCGTCATAATACCCTTCCTTCACCAGCTTGACAAAGTTATCACGGTGAATGGGAGTCTCGTCATACAGGCGAACCACGATGTCGCCTAGCATAGTCTGTATCTTTACTTTCATATACCTTTTTTTGAGTGCAAAGATACGAATAAGCGAGCGAAGTACCAAATATCCAACAATCTTTAAGTATTTCATAGGGGATTTCCCCTAATACGATTTAGGGAAAAGCACCCCTCAGATTAGACAAAATCCCTTTGAAATACCGTAAAAAGTACCGACCTTTGCACTGTGAACAAGAAACAAACCGACTGCAAAGAATGGCCATAGCAATAACGGGAAAAAAATGGCTGGCAACAGTAACAGTAAGAAAGGTAATACGACTGCGAAGCCCAATGACTACAATCGTCATATTGCCCAAAATACTACCAAGAACAGTAGTTCTAGACATTTCAGAGTTCGTCGCTAATTCCATGTTGCTCTACTATATGCCTCGAAAGAGGACTCCGGGGAATCTCAGAAATGAGGTTCCCTTTTTTGTCCGCTACTACCATTTGTAGGTTCTTAAAAAAAATGCAAAAAAAATATTTCTAGCTTATATTTAAAGAATTAATACTCAGGTGTTTAGTATTTGCTAGAGCAATACAATTTTATACTCTAAATATTTGATTTGAGTGCAAAATCGTTCTATCTTTACACTCGTAAAACCAAAAAGCTGATCGTATGGAAAACTATCTATTAGGCCCCCAAAACTCCAGGAGCATTTTCTCCTGATATGATGCAAAAAGTTGTATTAAACAGTATCGATTCTGAGCCTAAAATACCCATTTGTGGGATTATTGATTTACTAATTTGGCACTAAAATACACCAAAACACATAAAAACGAAGTGTGCAAATTATATTATTCGCACACCTCGATGGTTTTCAATTAGTTACAAAGATGATACTATCCTAATATTCATCCTCGTTGAAAAGGAAATCTTCCTTTGTAGGATAGTCAGGCCATATCTCCTCAATACTCTCATACACATCGCCCTCGTCCTCTATCTCCTGAAGGTTCTCCAGCACCTCAAGTGGTGCGCCAGAGCGGATAGCGTAGTCTATTAATTCGTCCTTGGTTGCGGGCCAGGGAGCGTCTTCCAGTTTTGAAGCCAATTCAAGTGTCCAATACATAATAATATTTACGATTTACAGATTTACTAATTACGTTTTTTGTTCTCGTTTTTGAATTTGGGCGCAAAAGTAATCATTTATTTCCTATCTGCAAACTTTTTCCCATATTATTTCACTGACATTTTCGTTAAAATTTATTATTTTGGCCAGAACGAAGAGATAGTCGCTCAATCTGTTCACGTATTGTTGCACTTCAGGGCTTATCTGAGCCACCTCGGCGAGAGCGACGATGCGACGCTCAGCCCTGCGACAGACGGTACGGCAGACATGTGCCTGGGCAGCGGCCAGCGTACCTCCCGGCAAGATGAATCCCTGTCGCTCAGGCAGCAGACTCATCATCCTGTCCACCTCCTGCTCCAGCAGTTCTATCTCACCGTCGGCCAGACGGGCAGAGTCGTAGAGAGGTGTTTGACTCTGATCGGTGGCAAGGTTGGTACACACATTAAAGAGGTTCTTCTGAATCCTGATAATCATCTGGCGATTCTCCCCATCAGGCAACATAGCAGCCAATAGTCCGAGGTGGGAACTGAGCTCGTCGACAGTGCCATAGGCTTCCAGTCGCTCTGACGATTTCTTCATGCGGATACCACCCACAATACTGGTCTCTCCCTTATCACCCGTTCGGGTATATACCTTTGTAATCTTCATTGTCTTGTCGGTTAGAAATTTATAATATAGTTCTTCTTGTTTCTTTTCTTGTCGAACATCACAATACCACAATAATAGAGGTCAAAGGTGATTCCTGTACGTTCATCATCGACAATCTGCCGCCACAGTTCCCTGGCCTTGCTGATGCCCGTAACAACGAGTACCGATTGTGGCGACACCTTATTAAATATATAAGAAAGACGGTCCTGACTGCTGTTCTCCAATGGTATAACCACCAATTCCGACGACTCGCCAAACACTGTCTTTCGACAACCTGCCTGGAAATAGTTCCTATAGTCGCAACTCTCGACGACCGATGGTTGCAGCCAGTTGGCGAGTCTGAAACAGAGACGGCCCATCTTCCGCGTCAGCCAATCATCACCACGTCCCAACGTCTCATACTGATAGTAAGGCCAGTGCTCGTTAATCACATATCGCACTATCCAATAGTCTGTAGGCGACTGGATGCCAAATCCGCGACAATGCCCGATCCTGCGAAGCCATACAGCGGCAGCCTTCAACCTCAGCGCAATGCTCATTCCTCGTCTAAGAATTCCACCTGCACGCCGTCCTGTACCAGTTCCTGCATATAACCACGGATCCTACTCAGTCCATTATCCCCAGGACTGGCATTAGAGCCGTGAGAATAAATCGACGAACCATCAGAGAAGCGAGCCCTGAAGGACCAACCCCAACCGTCCAGCACTTCAAACGACGGCAGGTAAGACTCCTTATACTTATACATCTTCTCCTCCTCGATGATCTGGCGGAAGCGCTTCATCACTTCTGTGTCGACCTTTTTCTCGAACAGCGGACCATAGGTCTCTTTCATAGCCGTGAGCACAAAAGCACCTGTAGAATCTTGTTCCACTCGGCCTTCGAACTCAGCGCGTGCCATCGTACCGTGACGGGAATACTCCACACTCACCAACTCTCCCTCAGGCATCTTCTTCAGTGCACATCCCAGCATACCGAACAACCCACCTATCAGGCAAAAGAATAATCCTTTACGCATCTCCCTAGTCTTCTACAACAGGTGCATTCTTCAACTGTTCAAGAGCCCTACAGAGTTGGTCAGGACAAGAGGTGCCCTTCGTCCCGCAACGGATACCGTCCAAGCGCTGTATCACGTCGTCGATCTTCTGCCCACGCACCAGTTGGCTGATGCCCTGCAGATTGCCATTACATCCACCCAGGAAAAACACCTGCTGGACGACGTCATGCTCATCGGCTGTCACATCAATTAACTGTGAACAGGTGCCATGCGTCTGATACTGTACATGTTTCGTCTTCATACCTTCAACCATTAAAACAGTTCTTATTGGCGCAAAGGTAGTGCAATTCAATCGAAATGCCAAAAATTTCGCGATTATTTTTGCATTGAGAGAGTTTTTTTCGTGTCTTTGTCCCATCAAATTATGTTTAACGAAAACCAGAGATTATGAAAGTTGGAATTCCAAAGGAGATCAAGAACAATGAGAACCGTGTGGGTATGACCCCTGCGGGAGTGGCAGAACTGTCGCGTCGCGGCCATGAGGTGAGTGTTCAGCACTCGGCTGGCGAGGGAAGCGGCTTCGCTGACGACGACTATGTGAAGGCGGGAGCCAGGATCCTGCCCACCATCGAAGCCGTGTATCGTGAGTGCGACATGATCGTCAAGGTGAAAGAGCCCATCGAACCCGAGTATGAACTGGTGCGCAAGGGCCAGCTGCTCTTCACCTATTTCCATTTCGCTTGCGAGAAGGAACTGACAGAGGCGATGCTCAAGAGCGGAGCCGTCTGTCTGGCCTATGAGACAGTACAGCGGCCCAACGGCAGTCTGCCTCTGCTACAGCCCATGAGTGAGGTGGCAGGACGCATGGCCACCCTCAACGGTGCCTATTATCTGCAGAAGACCAAGGGTGGCAAGGGTAAACTTATCAGTGGCGTACCAGGTGTGAGCCCAGCCAAGGTATTGGTACTCGGCGGTGGCGTCGTAGGCGAGGCAGCTGCAAGGATGGCAGCAGGTTTAGGGGCCGATGTGACGATTGCCGACATCTCCCTGCCACGTCTGCGCCAACTCGACATCGAGACACCTCCCAACGTCCATACCCTCTACTCCTCAGAGCATAACATCCGTCAGCAACTGCCAACAGTGGATATCATCGTGGGCAGCGTGCTGGTGCCAGGCGACAAGACGCCACACCTGATTACAAAAGAGATGCTCAGTCTGATGGAACCAGGAACAGTGCTCGTCGACGTGGCCATCGACCAGGGCGGATGCTTCGAGACCTCACGGCCCACAACCCACAGCGACCCTGTGTATATCGAGGACGGTATCGTGCACTACTGCGTAGCCAATATCCCTGGCGCTGTGCCCAACACCTCTACCCTCGCCCTCACCAACGCCACCCTGCGCTATGCCATCGCCCTTGCCGACAAAGGCTGGCAACAGGCATGCAAGGACGATCCTTCTTTGGCCAAAGGTCTGAACATCGTCGAGGGCAAAGTGGTCTACAAGGCTGTCGCCGATGTCTTTGGCCTACCCTGGGAGGGAATATAATTAAAAGAGACAGATGTCAGGTCGAAGCAGGGGGAGAAGGCAAAATTATAATCTCATGCCCAGGAATGCCCTGAAGCGCCATTTGTTCTGGTTGACAACTACGACGTCATCGTCGAATACGGAGTTGTTCATCACAAGGGTTGCGCCGGAGAAATAACGTGGTGAGATGTTATAGACAACGGCTGCGCGCTCGTTGAAGATCATGTTGAAACGCATACGCTGAGCCTCCTTGCGAACATCATTCACGGTCATATTATTGCGATTATAAACCACGAAAGTAGGCAGCATGGAGAAGTGGAGTAACCACTTCTTGCCGAGCACCCAGTTATAGCCGTAGCCTCCTCCTATGCCGACATGACCGACATATACGCGGACATCTGGAGCATCTGGATTCCTCGCTTTCAGTTCGTCAGTGGTCTTGATACTACCGCCCTGATAACTGATGCCTGCCAACCATGAGCCTGCCGAACGACGCTGAATGTAACTTTGCGTAAAGGCGGCAGGAAAAGAGAAATGGCGGTGGTTGAAGGCGTAGTAAGCCGCCAGGTTCAGCACCTTCATCGTCACGTCGCCCGATTCCAGACGTTGATCTCCTCGGTCACCGACGATGTCTCCTGACAATGACTCCGACCGCTGATAACTTAGATCCAGACTGATGCTGCTACTGTAGTAGTTCAGGTTGAATTCGTAATCCTTATATATTCCTTTCCATTTATTGGGATTAATAGCGACTCCCACCCCTATTCCACGATAGATGGCGGCCAAAGAAAAAGTGGTCTTGTGGCTGGTACTAAAGTCAGCCTTCGAATAGACATCATTAACTGTACCCTTCGCATGAAATGTGTTACCTGTCTGATTCACCCTGACCTTTAGCGTCAGCCGCCCTTCAGGGCGGACAACGTAATTCGTGTCATATGGAGTCTTATAGTATCGGGCAGTAAGTACACTGTCCATCCGTTCCCTCTTCTGCTGATGGGTAAGTTTCTGCGCAGACGCCTCCAACATCATTGCACACCATAAAATGGTAGTAATCGCTCCAATCTTTCTCATAGACGGCAGGTCAATCCTAACTTGGTTTCAAAGGTTCTCGCATATACATTACTATTCTGTCGCAACACCAAATCTGCGTCATAATAATAGTTGTAATGCGTACGACGCCAATAGTAAGCTCCTGAGAGATTGACAGACCACAGCCTGGCAAGGTGAAACTCAATGACTGGATTGATGACTAACAGTGATGCATTACTGTTATCACCCTGCACATTCAGGTAGTGCAGATCCTTCTCACCACTAACGTAGGCGTCCAGGTCTTTGTCCTCGTAGCCCTTCCAGGTATAGAGACGGAAGTACTTGGCGTTGAGCACAAAACGGCCGAACTTACCGAAGTCGAGCTGCGTCTTCGACTTGATGCTAAAACCGCTACCCATGTTGTAGTCGCGCTCGATGACATTGAAATAGTCGCTCTTGGTTCCACCGAGCAGGATGCCGCTCAAGAAAACGCGCTGTTCCAACTTTGAAATGGCACCCATCTGGGGCAGCGAGACGATGAATCCTGGGCCGAAGCCGGCAGCCTCGCTGATGCGATAAGGTGTCAGGTTGGAACCATCCTCAATAGGCTTGGCATCATAATAGTTGAAGTGCTGGTAGATACCAAACTCACTCGCCATGCCCTTCTGGTCGAGGATAGGCGTACTCCACATACGTCCCACGATGTTCAAGGTATTCACGCTAGGCTGTCCGCCACCGAATGCTGCATTGGCCTCCAGGTCAAAGAAGTCGTAAGGGGTAGTATGCTTATCGCCATCTACCGAAGTACCGTACGTCAGCGTCATATTGACGTAAGGAGCATGGACACCACGGAACAGCGCACCGTCATCGGCCAGATAGCGCCAGCCCACCGAGAACGATACATCGACAGGAATCTCGTGTAAGTCGTGATAGCGATAGTGGTCATTACGCACGCGCCAGGCATCGCCGCTGACAATACGATGAATACCCTGTATGGGGTTAACGATGGCAGCAGCCGCCTCACGCCAGAAACGCTTCCAGCCGCGATCGCGGTCATCGAGGATGGTACGGCTCAGGCGGTGCGTCATTTCACCAATAGCCATACCGCCACACGTAGTGGCAATGATGTCGTTGATGGCCGGCGGCTCAGTCTCGCCCAAAAACTCCCACATCGCCGAACCCAATAGCGAATATGGTGCCGACTCCCAGAACGTCAATCCATTCGTTCGCGCTGCATTGAAGTAGAGATTGCCGTGATAGGGATGTGCAAACATATTGGTGATGAAGAAGTCGTTGTCCCATACCATGCCATCGGTGAAGTTATGCTTCAATGAGTTCAGCGTGGTCTGAGCGAAGTCCGAGTTCAACGCCCAGCGATCGAACAACTGCACAGCGACATTGATGCCCGTCACCTCAGCAACGGCCTGCCAGTAGCGTTTCTTCACGGGCAGCGCCATCGTGGAGTCGGCAAACACCAGTTTCGATCGTTTCTCCTCCCATGCCTTCTTCCAAGTGTCATGCTGGTTGCGCGGCTGGCGGTAGGTCAGACCCAGTTCGAACAGGGGGCGGTTACGATAGGTCTCATTACGGTTATAATAGCGCGTCACACCCCAGCCCACCGAGGCAAAGGCGCCAAACTTCTTGCTGAACTGGTAGTCAGCATTCAGACGGGCCTGCAGTGAGTAGAGACGTTCCGGACCCTCTTCTGAGTTCTTATGGAACGTCTCCACATGGTAGTAACCCACGTCACCGCTCAGGCTCCACTTCGGCGACAACTGCGTGTACTGTCCTAAACGATAGAACACAGCACCCGAGAACTTCGAGTCGAGTCCCATGAAGTGTGTACCCACACCTATTATATTATAAGTGCTCTTGTTTCGATAGCGGGCAGCAAAGTTAATCTTGGTTGAGCTACCGCCGTAGAACATATAGTCGATGGTTGTAGCAGGGCTGATATTCACGAGACCAACCTTATGGCCGATGCTGTCGTATGACAGGTTCACAAGTCCCACCTGCCAACCTTTGGGGCGCTTGCGGGCAATGTTGAACACACCTATCTGCGCACCATTCAACGAGTCGGCATAGTTGAAGGCTGCCATCTGCAAGCCACGCGTCATGACTGACGATACATTCAAAAGACCAGCCAACTGCACGCCATGGTTCATGCCGCAGGTGACATTGCTAAGAGCACTCAGTTGTAGGCCATTAAACATATGTGCCGACGTGTTAGAGATGCCCGACAACTGTACGCCTTGCCCCCCATCGGCTGCCACCGACGATATAACGCCAAGTTGGACGTTCTTCACAGAGTCCTGCACACTGACGATGCCCACAGGAGACTTCTGAGCATAGACATTACCACTTATGACAGCCATCATAGTGGTTGCAAGCATCATTATAATCTTCTTCATAGTCATTTGTACATAGACGATGTCGTTATTCCGGTAGCTCACCATGACGTTGCGCTGGTCTGCTTATTACTTCTCCATGAATGCTTTGATACGGTCGGCGACGTTCTGCTTGAAGTTGTTGAAGAAGAATCCGTAGTCGTGGAGGTGATAACTCTCGGGACCGAACATGGCGGCGCCGTCGGCGGGGATGGCGTAGAGAGCAGCGTCGGCGGTGCTGACGACGACGGAGCCACGGACGGTGTCAACACGAGCGTCGGCGATGCCGGGGGTGACGAGTTTGCCCTCGACGGTCAGCGAGCCGAGGTTTTCCTTGACGTCAGCATAGGTATCATCACGCTTCCAGTTGATGGGGTTGATGCTGATACCACCAGGGGCGAGCGTCATGTTCTTTTCCTTCAGGTTGGCGGGACCCTCGGTGTTCCACGACACGATTACACCGGTATCTGTGGCGCCCTCGGCGAACTTCAGGCCGGTCTTGGCGAGCCAGTCTTTGGTCACGGCGAAGCCGATTGGGTAGGCTGCAATCATGCGCTCAAGAGCCTCGGGATGCTTGGTCATATAGTTCTCGAGCAGTGCGATGAGCACAGAGGCGCCCTGCGAGTGTCCGGCGAGGATGAAGGGACGGCCCTGATTCAGGTTCGTGAGATAATAGTCGAGCGCATCAGTAGCGTCGAAACCGGAGACGTAATCGATGATGGCGCGATAGTCGGAGCCGGGCTTCGGCATGGAGATCTGGCGGTAGTAGGGCATGAAGACATTGCAACTCTCGTCGAACACGGCGGTCTGAATCTGGCGTACCATCTGCGCGCCGGAAATCATCATCGTGTCGGTCATGTCGCAGACCTCAGTCTCGGGGCGGAAGCCAGTGACGGTCGGATAGATGTAGAACACGTCGACGGGCTTCAGACTGTCGGCGGCGCTGCCGTCGAGCACACCGTCCTTCACGAGGGCTGCGGGCACGTCGAGCCAGCATTCGGCCTGGCTGTAGTCGATTGCGGTGTTGAACTTCTCGAGTCCGACAATGTACTGTGCGGCCTCGGGGATTTCGCCGATTCTCGAAGTCTCGGCGACGGGTTTGTTACTCATCTTGCACGAAGCAAGGTTCATGGCTACCAGCAGCACCGATGCCAGCAGCACGAGGAATTTCTGTTTTTTCATTGTTCTATACATTAATTAATATATTAAATGTTTGCATATTTCTTCATCAGGCGGAATTGATGGCGATAGACGAGGCAGGCCATGCCGAGATAGACGGCAGCCTGAATCCAGAGGATACGGATCTCGGGCAGCACCTGACTGATCGAGGCGCCCATCGAGTTGACACGGATAAACGCACGCACACCGAAGGTGCTGGGGAATATCCACGACACGCCCTGCCAATAGCCAGGGATGCTGGACTGCGGCCACGACACACCGGTCATAAAGAGCAGCGGCACGGAGACGAAGACCATGATGAGCATCACGTTCTCGCGGTAGCGGATCATGCACGAGACGGTCAGTCCGAAGAAGACACTCGCCATGGTATATGGCAGGAGCATCCAGAAGAGCGTCCAACCAGTGCCCAACTGCGGGAACGAGAACATCGCAGGCACGGCCATCGAGAGGTAGGCGGCAGCGACGGCACCAATCATGCCGTAGCACAGGGCCTTGCCCCACACAATGCGATAGGCGCCACGGTAGTGCGGATCGTCGTCAGGGATGAGTTGGCCGTTCTTGTGACGCTCGCGAGCCGTACCGGCAGCCATGCCGATGCCAAGGGCGAGGGCCTGCTGCAGGATGAGCATGAGCACGGCGGGCAAGACGCACGAGCCGTAGCCGCCCGAGGGATTGTACATCGCCACGTCATCGACGGCCAGAGGCTGCGCCGTGATGGCATCCTCGCGCTTGGTGTAGTTACCGGCCTTCTTGATGTTCATGCCCGCACCGAGACGGCCAGCCTCGACCATCGCAGTCTGGTAGACGGCTTTGTAAGCAAGCATCAGCGACATGTCACAATAGACGCTCACCGTAGCCTGCTCGCCTCGGTTGACGCGCTCGGAGAAGTCCGACGGGATAAGGTAGATGCCGCGCACGAGTTGTCGGCTCACCAAAGACCGGGCCTCATCGAGGTCCTCGGCGTAGAACTTGATGCAGACATCGGGCGAGGCGTCGCAGTCGTTGATGAACTGCCGCGAGAGTGCGGAGTGCGACTGGTCGACGACCACCACAGGCGTCTCGTGCAACGACTCGTTGTTGTAAATCCACGAGTAGAGCAGCGGGTAGCCCAGCGGCACCACGACAAGGAACATCAGCACCCCCTCGTCTTTCAGCACACGAATCAGTTCGTGGCGGAAGATATAGAGCACGTCGGAGAAGTGCTCGCGTATTCTATTAAGGAATGTAGACATAATTCAGCATGGCGTTTTTAATCTTACGAAGTACGAACCAGGGCAGCAGCGTGAAGGCCACGAGTGCCACAAGGTGGAACCAGACATCGATGACGGGGAAACCGTTGAGCACCGTTGCCTGATAGATCATCCAATAGTGGCGCAGGGGGAAAAGCCACGACATGGCCTGCAGCGGGGCATCCATGCCCGCGATGGGGAAGGCCGAGCCGCACATTGAGATGGAGAGCACCGACCACAAGGAGGAGATGCTCATCGACATGCGCAGCGACGGCATCAGTCCGAAGGCGAAGATGCCGAAGCCGAGACCACCGGCCACCTGCAGCAGACTGAGCCGCACGATGCTCCAGACGCCACCGAGCCGCGGAAAATGGAGCACGCCGAAGATGTAGTATTGGTAGAGAAAGATGACAAGCAGGAACACAAGAGCGTGGACGATGTACTTGCCCAGAATAGCCACGAAGATGTTGTCGCCGGCCACGTGGAGCCACTCCTTACCCGTGTCGAACTTCATTTCCATGCCCAGGGCGTAGGCCGCGAGCAGGGCCATAAAGAGCATGAGGATACCCGGCACGAAGACCGTCGTCAGCGAATAGTTGTAGGAGCCCATCGGGTTCGCTATCAAATGCGCATCGACAGTGACGGGCTGCAGCGACGCCTTGATCTGCTGTGGCGAGGCGCCCTTGGCTGCGAGCGTCGATTGTCCGACGGCCGCCGATCCCAGCGAGCCGATGGTCTTCATGTCCTTCATCACCATCGAGCCGGCGGTCATGCACGTCATCGTATAGTAATACGAGATTTTCGGCTGACGACCTGAGAGGAGTTTCGCCGACGTGCCATCAGGGATATAGAGATAGGCGTAGACCTTACCCTCCTGCATAGCGTTGCGCGCCTCGGTGACGTTGGCGAAGCGATAGACCACGCGCGACGACTGCATGGCGTCGAGGTTACGGATCAATCCGCGCGAGGTGGCGCTGTTGTCCTGGTCCACCACGCCGACGGGCAGGTCCAGAGCTACGCCGTCGTCGAGCATCGTGGTGAAGAACAGCACCAGTAGCACGGGAAACACCACCATGCAGAAACCATAGATGCGGTTCTTACGAACAATGATGTCCAACTCGCGCAGCGCGACGTGTCCTATATTAGTTAAATACTTCATGTTAAATAGCGGTAGCTAATTTATCACTATTCACTTTTTCATTATCACTGACATTCCGGGACGGACGTTCTCAATCTTCTCTGTCGGACGGGCTTTCACTTCGAAGGTTTTCTGGTCGTACTGACCACTGGCCTTCGTGGCCTTCCACGCGGCAAACGAGCCCTTATCCTTCATCGATGTCACTTTCAGCTTCGCTTCTTTGTCGAGTGCGGGGATGCGTACCGTCAGCTCGGTACCCACCTGAATGTCCTTCAACTGGTCCTCGCGGATGTTAAACGTCGCCCACTGGTCGTCCATCACAGCAATCGACATAATGGGCGTGCCCGTGCCGACAAGTTCACCCACCTTCGGGTAGACGTCAGTCACCTCACCAGCCATCTGCGCCACCTGCACGGTTTCCTTGATATAACTGTTCACCTCCTGCACGGCACCACGGGCCTGACCTGCCGTAGCCTGTGCGGCACGGCGCTCCTCCAAGCGGGCACCGTTCACGGCCATGTCATACTGACTCTGTGCAGCCTTCAACTGAGCCTGAGCAGACTTGTACATCGCCTCGGCCTCGTCGAACTTCTGTGCACTCACAACCTCCTCCTCGAAGAGCACCTTCATGCGGTTGTACGATTTCTCTGCCACCTCATAACCGGCCTTTGCCTGCTGCAGCAACTGGAAAGATGACTGCACCATCTCCTTACGAGCACCATTGTTGGCCATCTGCTCCATGGCCTGTGCGGCGTCAGCAGCGCTTTGTGCCTGTACCATCTTGGCAGCCACATCGGGTGCCTCGATGATGGCCAGTGTATCGCCGGCCTGCACCATATCGCCCTCCTTCACACGGAGTTCAAGGATACGTCCTGGCACCTTACCTGATACACGGTACTCCTCTACCTCCATTTCACCCTGGATTACTTCGGGATCACGGCCCAGGGCAAGGAAACCGATGAGTGCCACAATGACTACTACGATTGAAAAACCTGCGACAGCCAGCAGGATATTGTTATGCTGTTCTTTTGCTTTGTCCATAATACTTATTATATATTTGTTTACTGTAAATTTAAGAAATTATTCCAAGGTGCCGAGGGCTTTCTGCAGTTCCACCTGCGAGAGTTTCAAGCCTATCTCTGCATCAATGAGTTGTGACTGTGCCTGGTTCCATGCGGTTTGCGCTTCCATCACAGTCGTGTAGGATGCCGTACCCTCCTTGAAGGCAAGGTTCGCCATGCGCAGGTTCTCGTCGGCATTGGCGACATTGGCATTTGCCATTTCCAGTTTCTTGTTGGCCTCGTTCACCTTGAAGTTGCTCTGGTTCACCTGCAGCTCGATCAGTTCGCGGGCTTCGTCCATCTCCAGGTTAGCCATCGCCGTGGCCACCTTCGAGGCACGTACCTTATATTTCACGTCACCCCAGTTCCAGATGGGCACACGCACCACCACGCCGAGGTTCCAGACGCCGCCGAACTTCTTCTCAAACCCGTTGAACGTGTTCGGATTGCTTATCATATAGCCGCCTGTCACCATCACCTGCGGCAGGTTACCAGCCTTCAGCACATTCGTTGCCTGTCGGCTGAGATCCACCGTGCTTTGCAGGACCTTCAGTTCGGGGCGATTCGCAAACGCGGCATCCGCAGTTCCGGATAGTCCTGACTCTACAGTATTTACGGAGAGTCCGGCAGACTCCTCGTCGACCAGTGTGATATCTTCATCCACGGGCAGTCCAATCAGCTGGCAGAGCAGCATCTTTGAGAGTGTCAAACCGTCTTTGACCTGTGTCAAAGCCATCTCGGCCTCATTCACCCTAACGCCGACGCTCAGTCCGTCGCCCTTGGTGGCTACACCTTGGTCGATCATTTTCTGCACATCGGTCTTCAGTTTCTTCACCAACGCCACGAAACTCTCGGCCAGTGTCTGCTTATAACGCAGCGACACCACATTCCAGTAAGCCTGGTCTATATTATATAAGGTGCCCTGGCGCTTCATCTCCAACGAGTTCGCGGCCATATTCTCGTTGATGTCCGCCATCTTGTTGGCCGCCATGATAGCACCGCCCATAAACACGGGTTGTGTCACCGTTACCGCTCCGGCAAACATATTGCGTGTGTCGGTACGGAATCCTTCCACGATGCCTGCACCTACCTGGTCCAGTGCTCCGGCGAATGCCGCCAGGTCCTGTCCCATCTTCGTCTGCGCAGCAGCAGGCAGCGTCGATGCCAGCGGCGACAATGCATCCTGCAGTTTCGTCGCCGTATTCGAGCCCATGTGGCTCAGCGCTGTCTTCTGGTCGTCGTTCAAGATAGAAATCTCTTTACTCATCAAAAGGTAGCCACCCATGGCATTCACCTTCGGGAGATACTCTGTGCGTGCCGACTTCCGCTTGTAGGCAGTCAGATCCTGATTCATCTTCGCCACGCCCATTTGTTTGTTGTTTCTCAGTGCCATCGCCCTACAGCTGTCGAGCGTCAGCAGTCTTTGTGCTGCGCCAGTCGTCGGCAGCAGCACTAACAGCCCAAGCATCACCGCCCGAGCTGCGGCTTTCGTTTTCGTTCTTGTTTTTTCCATATAATAATAGGTATTTATGATCATTCGTTTTATCCGTGCAATCCGTTGTTAGAATTCATATCCAAGGTTCAGGTAGAAGTACGGCTCCTTCGTGCGGTTGCTATAGCCGAGGGTGGCACCGACGGGACCGAACATCGTGTTGTAGAAATAGGCGGCCTGTACACCAAACATGGCGGTCTGGTCAAAGAGATTCTTCAACTTGTCAGCCTGCTGACCACCAGCCAGACGGAGCAGTACGTAACTGTTGCCTCCGATGCGCTCCTGGGCCTGCAACTGGACAGCCACGAACTGATGGTCCACGTACTCCATGTTGCCGATGCCGGCGAAAGGCATCTGCTGTTCCACGTAGTGACCGAACCAGTCGGTGCCGATGGTGTTGCCGAATACGGGTGGTACGACATCGCCGAAGAGCAGTCGGCCGTAGATCATGGGCTGGAGGGTGAAGCGCTCGCCAATGGTGAACGACCTGCGCCAGTCACCGCTGTACTCCATCATACCTGTCTCGCCGTCGAGTTTGGCGAAGTTGTCAGTCAGATAGGCAAACTCCGACCTGAAACGGGCACCACGTGTGGGGAAGTTCCAGTTGTCCTCGCTGTTATAGTTCAGACGGGCACGGTAACTGATGAAGTGCTCGTTCTCGAGTGTCACCTCGTTCGAGGACTCCGAGCCAAGCTTGCTGCGGTAGTGCATGTAGTCCCAGCGAAGGCCTAACTGCAGGTTGAAATGCCGCAGGTCGAAGTTGATGGGTGTCAGTTCTCCCTGGAACTGGTTGTAGCGGATGTTCCAGTCGCGGTCGCCGTTGATATACACGTCCACGTCGTTACGATGGAAGAAGTAGCTGATCTTTGGTCTGGTGAAGAAGCGCGGGTGGACAGTCAACTCAGCACCGATCTTCATCCGCTTGCCTAAACGTGCTGTAATCTCTGTATTCACGGGCACGGCGGTCTTCAACGGGATATCGAGTCCTAACTGCACGGCGGCATACTCTTCTGTGTCGAAGCGGAAGCCGGCATGGAACTGCACCGACTTGCGATTGCCTGCCGAGAGGATAACGCGCACACCATCGCCGTCGGGCACCAGTCGGCACTCGGCAGTCTGGTAAAAGAGATCCACGCGCATCGAGGTGGTGATCTCCTGCTCTAACTTCGCATCGATGCTGTCGACCTTTTGCAGATGGAACTTGCCGCGGATGAAGCGCTCAGCCTGCGGGGTCATGTTCTCAAACGTATAGCTGGTGACGCGCTGTTTCTCTGTCATTACCTGCGGACGCAGCGGATGCAGGATCTGAGGTCGGAACGAGTCGTCGATGCCGATGCGCTGTTTCAGGGCGATGATATCATCCCAATGGCTCATGGCCAGTTCCTCACCGCGGCGGATGAGCGTGTCGATGGCGGCAGGTGAGAAACTGGCAGAGCCGTAGCCCTTCGTGTTCACCTGCAGATGCAGGTCGGTGATGGCCAGGTTCTCTTCCACCTTATTCTTACAGTTCACGTCTACGATCTGGCTGATGATACTCATCGTACCGCCCATGTCCTCGGCCACCTTCGGAGCACCCTGCACGGTGACGCCGATGATGATGTCGGCGCCCATCTCACGGGCAATGTCTGCCGGATAGTTATTCTTCAGACCACCGTCCACCAGCACCATGTCACCAATCCTGACAGGTGAGAAGGCGGCGGGTATGGCCATCGAGGCACGCATGGCCTGCGGCAGTCGTCCACTGTGGAAGTCCATCTCATTGTTGGTGATGATGTCCGTCGCCACACAGGCGAAGGGGATGGGCAGGTCGCGGGTGAAGTCGAGCGAGTCGGTGAAACCCACGCAGAGTTGGCTGAACAGTTCGGCCAGGTTCTTGCCCTTGATGATGCCGCCGGCATTCATGTCGCGCTGGCCGATGGTCATGCCCGTGGTAAAGAAATAGGTGTTCTGCTTCTTCCTATCGCTGAGACTCTGGTTGCGCAGATCCTCCTTGTCGGTGATCACGTAACTCCAGTCCTGCACTCTCACCATCGAGTCGAGGGCGTTGGCGTTATAGCCGATGGCATACAGACCGCCGATGATGCTGCCCATCGAGGTGCCGGTGACGATATCGACGGGGATGCCCGCCTTCTCCAGCACCTTCAGCACACCGATATGTGCCATACCTTTCGCACCACCGCCACTCAATACGACGGCAACCTTCTTCCTGCCGACAGTCGCGCTGTCGTTCTCCTGTGCACTCATTGTACTGCTCATCAATACACAGGATAATAACATGATTAACTTTTTCATTTTTCTTGTTTCTGATATTTCCTACGATAGTCCATCGGCGTCATGCCCAAGTGTTCCTTCACGTACTTGCCAAAGAATGAGGCATTGGGAAAATTCAAGTCGTTAGCGATCTCTTGCATCGTCATGTCGGTAAAGCGCAGACGACGCTCAATAGCCTTCATCGTAAAGAGCTGTATCATCTCGCTCGGCCTGCGGTTCATCGTTTCCTTGAGCAATGTAGAAAGGTATTTCGGTGTGACATTCAGTTCACTGGCAAAATCATCCACCCGTCGAATGCGGCCGTCGCTTTGCTCCACCAGACGCATAAACTTGTCTGCCAAACGCCTTCTGTGAAAACCCGATGTATTATCCTCCTGAAAGTCAGCCTGCATCTCCTGCTCCTTGTCGGCACGGAACATGCAGAGCATTTCCAGCATCATCGTACTGACTAGTGAACGAACGATTTCGAGATACAACGAGGGCTTTTGGTCTCTCATCCTGCGGCATAACAATTGGAAATAATCATCAAGCAAGGTCACATCGTCATCGGATAGATGCACTAAGGGGTGTTGCTTGAGGTAAGTCAGGTCTGCCAAACTGACTTCACTATACATATTAATGTTCCATAATTCGCTGCGAGAGAACCAGATCTGACGACAGTTGAAATCCGGCGACGACATGAACTTGGTGACTACGCTATGCGCCATGTACAAGTACAGGTCGTTTTTGTGAAGTTGTATCAGCTGTCCGTCGTAGTCAAACTGCGCCATGCCTTCAGTACAGATCACGATGAGTCCATGGCTGTCAAGGCTTATCTCGCTCTTTGGCAGCGAACCGAAGTTCTCCATGACCACAAGTTCGTCGCTGTCGCCTAAGCGAAGGGTGTCGGAACCGTTTCTTGGATTGAGTTTTTTTATCATACTGTTCTATTTCTTCTGTTTCGGGTGCAAATTTCGACATTAATATCCAATATTTGCTGTTCTATATTTACCGAAATATGCTCTATTTCTCTCTATTTGCGCCAAGAAACGGTTTCCGAACACTATTCAGGAAATATCGAACAGAATTAGATGGCGGATTTTTCCCTCTTGGACACGATAAAGGGGGCAGAGAGTAACAGAGCTACTTTTTGATACATACCATGTGCGGACGGCTTTGGCCTGCCCTGGGAGCAGGTATAACAGATTTTAACAGACAAACTGCAAATAATTCCCGAAATGCCTATGTGTTTTGGGAATTATTTGTATCTTTGCAAGCGAAGACAAAAAACTTAAGACACGATGCGAAGCTGCAAACACTACAAAAAACAGATAAAGATAATGAAGAAGCAACTACTTTTACTCGTAATGTTTTTGCTACCAATGGTAGTATGGGCAGACGCCGTAAACGTAAATATAAATGGAATCTACTACAATCTATCTGGATCAACAGCAGAAGTAACAAGTCATCCAAATAAATATTCTGGTTCAATAGTGATTCCTTCTTCTGTAAAGTATGGTACAAATAATTATACTGTTACAGGAATTGGCAATCGTGCATTCTACCAATGTACAGAGTTAACAGAGTTGACGATACCTACGTCTATTACCTATATTGGCAACACACTGGATCGAATAAATGCAGATGTTTTCAGAGGTTGCAATGGAAATGTTTTTAAGAAGGTGAAGATTTCAGATTTGGAAGCTTGGTGTAAAATTACATTTGCGGATAATTCTTATGCGAATCCTTTGATAGTAGCCCATCACTTATATTTGAATGAATCAGAGATTACCGACTTGGTGATACCCAATACTATCACAACGCTTGGGACTTTTCAGTTCGAAAGTTGTCATGGTATAACATCTCTGACTATTCCAAGCAACGTAACTGATCTTGGATTGGCAACATTCTATGATTGTAGGAATTTAACAACGGTCAATATTGCACCAGGCTTAACCACCATTGGAGTTAACATGTTTAACGCTTGTGACAATTTAACCTCTATTAATATACCCAACACTGTGACAACCATTCAGCATGGTGCATTTATTTATTCAGGCTTG
>Ga0265298_10003533_pt1 | contig 20592 bp, 15 predicted proteins | sample AusTroGonzalo_MG_3_FD_193486 | JGI IMG/M metagenome (GOLD analysis project Ga0265298, IMG submission 193486) | Bovine rumen microbial communities from tropical cattle in Woodstock, Queensland, Australia - Gonzalo_01 | ecosystem: Host-associated > Mammals > Digestive system > Stomach > Rumen ... | reverse complement strand
CCAGATGGTGATAGCACGCCACGAGCAGGCTGAATGGGTTCCGGTAGAGACTCTTGACGAGACAGAGCGCGGAGCCGGAGGATTTGGACACAGCGGAATCTGATACATCGATGAAAAGGGGCATCAAAAGAGCTATTCACATTCTTGCATCCATGATAGTGCTGGTATCATGCGGCACTCTGCGTCATGCATCACCCGATCCGGTCTCCAAGGAGCAGCTGGACGGCTATGCCCGTGACCATTTCTTCATGGAGGGCATCAAGATGTACAATGAGGAGCAGTATGATGCCGCGATGGACCTGATGGCCCACTCACTGGAATATGATACCGCATCGGCAGCAACCTGTTACAATCTGGCGCAGTACTATATGTCCATGCATGACAGGGTACTTCTTGATAAATACAGCGGCAAGGCAGAGTCTCTCCTGCAACGTGCCGTACGTCTGGAACCGGACAACTACTGGTACCGCCGTCTGCTGGCCATGAACTATATGCGCCAGGGACGTCAGGCTGAGGCCATACTCCAGTATGAGGATATGACCCGCCGTTTTCCCGGCAATACCGAGGTGCTCCTGACACTGGCCAGTCTTTACGATGACGCCGGTGAATTTGAGAAAGAACTGCGTGTACTTAAACGCTACGGAAAGCTGGAGGATGTGGCCGATGAACTCAAGTTCCAGAGATTTGCCTGCTATCTGCAGATGAATGAACTGGATTCGGCCTATTATGAGGCTGACAACCCCGGGCAGATAATTGAGCTGCTCATGAATACCACCCGTGACATGATTGAGAACGCCCAGAGCCAGTTGGACAAGCTCAGATGCCGTTCTCTGCTGGACCTTGTCATGAATTTCTGCGACGTGGTCTCCAAGCATGAGCCTGAGCTGCTGGAGCCCTACAAGCAGAAATCTGTAGCCTATTTCTGGATGGGTCAGAATGATGATGCGTTGTCAATGCTTTCAGAGGGTCTTAAGAACGTACAGACAGCAAAAGACAAGGCGGAGCTGTTTAACCTGAGGGGTGATTTCCACCATACCTTGAACGAGAAAGAGCTTATGTATGCCGATTATGACTCTACTCTGGCTTATGATCCGGACAACATAAACGTGCTTAACAACTACGCCTATTTCATGTCACTCGACGACCGTGACCTTAAGAAAGCTCTCAGCATGAGCGCCAAGACACTTGAGGCCGAGCCGCTCAGCGCCACCTATCTGGACACATACGCCTGGATCCTGTTCAGGATGAAACGGTACAGCGAATCGCTACAGTATCTGGAGAAAGCGTTGCGATATCTGGACACTGACAATCCGGAGATATATGAGCACTACGGAGACGTACTCTACATGTGCGGAGAGAAAGAGAAGGCTCTGGAGAACTGGCATAAGGCCAAACGCATGAACAGCAGTTCAACAACACTTGACCGTAAGATACGCGAGGAGAAATATCTGGAATGAGAGCCCTGAGATACATATTACCCCTTTTGACCGCTGCATTGCTGTTAAGCAGTTGCCGGACCATATCCACCGCCAGGAAAGAGAAAGACCGGCAGGAGGAGAGCGACCGCCTGGTGCATACTCTCATGGAAGCCCCGCCGGTAAATGAGCTCACGGCATCGCTCTCATTCAACCTGCAGGGAACCAAGGTAAGCGGCCAGCTCCGTATGCGTCGCTCACGCAGCATACAGATCAGTGCCAGCATGCTTGGCCTGATGGAGGTGGCACGTATCGAGTTCCTGCCCGATATGGTGGTTGTAATGGACCGCGTGCACAACCTCTACTCGGTCTGCCATTATGCCGATATCCCCTACCGCAATGAGCTGGGCCTTGACTTTGAGGTTGTCCAGGCATTGTTGTGGAACAGGATATTCTCACCAGGAAGTGAAAGCATGAATGATGCCGTATCAAACCTGCGCTTGCAGCCGGTTGCCCAGGACGGCACTATATCAATCAAGGATAAGGAGTACGGATATACGTTCCTTACTGACGGAAAGAGCCGTCTGGATGCGGTAAGCAAAACCGGCAGCACGTTCCGTTTCAACATGAAATATACTGATTTCACCGCCCTATCAGGTAAATGGCAATTCCCGTTGGGGCTCTCCATTGACGTAATAACCACAAAGGTCGATGTAAACGCGGCTATAAAGATGTCATCGGTACAGACTGACAACAAGAATTGGTCAGACCGTACACCGGTAACCCGCCGCATGAAACAGGTGACTCTTGATGAACTGTTGGACAATCTGAATCTATGAAAAAGATATTTGTGATTATTCTGCTGGCTCTTGCCCCCGCCCTTGTGCAGGGACAGACCAACTCCGTGATTGAAAGAATGCGCCGTGAGCGTGCCCAGATGGAGGAGCAGATTGCACGTCAGGAGAAGATACTTACATCAACTGAGTCCGATATCACCAGCCAGGTAAAGAATCTGAACGTTGTTACCGCCAAGCTCAAGGAGCGAACCAAGATGCTTGACAATACCCGCAATGAGATACGCTCTCTGGACCGTGAATCAAGCCGTCTTGAGAAAGAGATAAAACAGCTGGAAAAGGAGCATGAGCAGTGCAAGGAGCGTTATGCCGATGCCTGCCGATTCTACCAGCATCAGAACGCCAACAACAACCAGCTCACATTCATACTTGCCACCGAGTCTTTCCGAGAGATGAGCCGCCGTGCCCGTTATGTGAGCGAGTACTCCGGTTCACTGCGTGAAATGGCCGATGAAATCAGCCAGAAAAAGGATACCCTTGAGGACCGTAAGGCACAGGTGGAGATGCTTAAGAATGAGAAAGTGGAACTGCAGAAAATACAGCAGAAAAATGAGGAGGAGGCCCGCAAGGAGGAGAAACAGCAGAAGTCGCTTGTGAACCAGCTCAAGAACAAACGCACCAACCTTAAGAAAGAGATTGCGGCCCAGCAGAAAAAGATGAATGACCTGTCCAAGGAGATTGAACGTCAGATACAGCTTGCCATCAAGGAGGAGCAGCAGAAAAACAAGGGAAAGCAGCAGCCGCAGGAGGATGTGAAACTGTCCGGCAGTTTTGAGAGCAACAAAGGTAAGCTGCCCATGCCTATAACCGGCGCCTATCTGGTGGTGGGTGAGTACGGAGTCCAGAATGTAGCCGGCATGAAAGATGTCAAGCAGAACAATCTGGGAATAGATATACAGGGACAGGAGGGCGCTCAGGCCCGCGCGGTGTTTGACGGCACCGTATCATCCATATTCCAGCAGGGAAAAGGCCAGATTGGCGTGCTCATACGTCACGGCTCCTACATATCCGTATACTGCAATCTTAGCGAGACCCGCCTCAAGAAGGGTGACAAGGTCAAGACATCGGACATAGTGGGAAACGTGCAGACATCTGAGGACGGAACACCTATCCTCCATTTCCAGCTGCATAAGGAAAGCACCCGCCTGAATCCTTCGGATTGGCTCAGGCGTTGATAATAGCAGAATTTTCAGTACCTTTGCACACCAAAACCAATCCGTATGATCACAGCAGAACAACTCAAAGACGTAATTGACCGCACAGAGGCCCTTAAACGCTATCTGAACATTGATTCCAAACTCATTCAGGTAGAGGAGGAGCAGTTGCGTACCCAGGCTCCCGGATTCTGGGATGACCCCAAGAAGGCCGAGGCCCAGATGAAAAAGGTCAAGGACCTGCAGAGTTGGATTGACGGCTACAAGCAGGTCAAGGCATTGACCGATGAGCTGCAGCTGGCCATGGACTTCTACAAGGAAGAGCTGGTAACCGAGCAGGAGGTTGATGAGAACTACGCCAAGGCCCTGGAGGCTGTTGAGGGCCTGGAACTCAAGAACATGCTGCGCGAGGAGGCAGACCAGATGGATTGCGTACTCAAAATCAACTCAGGTGCCGGCGGTACCGAGAGTCAGGACTGGGCATCCATGCTCATGCGTATGTATATGCGCTGGGGCGAGGACAACAAATACAAGGTTACCGTTGCCAACCTGCAGGAGGGCGATGAGGCCGGAATCAAGCAGGTGACCATGGAGATAGAGGGACCGTTTGCTTACGGTTACCTTAAGGGCGAGAACGGCGTTCACCGTCTGGTACGTGTATCACCCTACAACGCCCAGGGTAAGCGTATGACATCATTCGCCAGCGTATTTGTAACCCCGCTTATTGATGACTCCATTGAGGTTGACATAAATCCCGCACTCATGAGCTGGGATACGTTCCGAAGCGGCGGTGCCGGCGGTCAGAACGTGAACAAGGTTGAATCTGGCGTACGTCTGCGTTACCAGTTCAAGGATCCCTATACCGGAGTTGAGGAGGAGATCCTGATTGAGAACACCGAGACCCGTGACCAGCCCAAGAACAAGGAGCGTGCCCTGCAGCACCTGCGTTCCATACTGTATGACAAGGAACTGCAGCACCGCATGGCAGAGCAGGAGAAGATAGAGGCCGGTAAGAAAAAGATTGAGTGGGGATCACAGATACGCTCATATGTGTTTGATGACCGCCGCGTAAAGGATCACCGAACCGGTTTCCAGACATCTGATGTGAACGGCGTCATGGACGGACATATAGACGGATTCATCAAGTCCTATCTGATGTCATTCGCCGAGTCACAGGAACAGAAAATGTAATAAACTACATAACCGCACTAATACTATGTCTATTGAGATTGAACGTAAGTTTCTGGTCAGGAATGACTCCTACCGCACACAGGCTTTCAGCTATTATGATATCCTGCAGGGATATATAGCCCATGAGAACGGCCGTTCGGTGCGCGTACGCATTACGGACAAGGAGGCTATCCTTACCATCAAGGGCCCGTCAGACAGCAAGGGCATGAGCCGCTACGAGTGGAATCATGTCATACCTGTAGAGGATGCCCGTGAACTCTTTGAGTTGCACCAGAGCGGAGCCATAGAGAAGCGCCGTTACCTTGTACACAGTGGTCCTCACGTGTTTGAAGTGGATGAATTCCACGGTGAAAATGAAGGTCTTGTAATGGCCGAGGTTGAACTTAACTCTGAAAGCGAGTCATTCGTAAAGCCCGATTTCATCGGTAAGGAGGTTACTGGTGACCGCCGTTATTACAACGCCTACCTTGCCACCAACCCCTATAAGACCTGGGATAAAGAGTAATATTATCTCTTTCTCCAGATAAGAGGTCTCAGGATAAAGAGACCTGCAGCCGCACCTGCCAGTACACCCAGAGTATCGGCTATAAAGTCAGCCCACTCTCCGCTGCGGTTTACTGTAAGCAGCATCTGAGCCAGCTCCATGATTCCTCCAAGCGCAATGGGAGCGGCAATACCCAATAATATGAATTTTACCTTGTTTAGATCAGCATGACGCCGCAAGTACTCCACCCAGATTATCAGTTCCAGCCCACCGTACATACAGACATGGGCAATCTTGTCAATGAACGTCACATCGTCCAGCCTGGTCTCAGGCGGATTGAACAGTGACAGGAAGAGTATCGCCGCTATGACAAGCAGTGAGAACGGATATTTGCAGATGTACTTGATCATGCCGCAAAAATAGCCATAATACCATAATATGTCAAAGGATTATTTCTATTTCAACCGCACTGACAGGATTGTAGCACTGATCCTGCTGGCCGTAATCATCATTACATGCCTGGTGCGTACGCCCATGAGTAACCCCAGTGACGGAGAACCTGATATTATCCCTGCCGATACCACATCCGTCAGTGAAAACAATCCTACGGTCAGGCCCAGGAGCACGCGCTCATACCCCAAGGATAGCACCCGCAGGGAGTATCCCAAGAAGGAAACCGCCCGTTCCACCGCAAGATACAGCCGGCAGAACACACAGAATAGCGTTGATTCCGTAAGGAAGGATACTGTAAGACCAGACCGATATCCCCGCAAACAGCGCCCGTCGGCCCCGGTAGACCTTAACGCAGCCGATAGCATCAAGCTCATAAGCCTGCCCGGAATAGGCCCTGTATTTGCATCACGCATCATCCGTTACAGACAGCAGTTGGGCGGTTTTACAGGCACCGGGCAGCTGCTTGAGATAAACGGTCTGCCCGATTCACTGATGGAATGGTTCATTATCACTGACACCGTACCCTTAAGACCGATCCGGATAAACAGGGAGACGGTAAATGAGCTGAGGCGTCATCCCTATATCAACTTCTACCAGGCACGCTCAATAGTGGAGTTCCGCCGTGACAGGGGCAATATAAAAGGCCCTGAGCAGCTGACCCTTCTTGAGGAGTTCACCACCCAGGACCTTGAGCGTCTGGTGCCTTATCTTGATTTCAGCGTGAATCAGTAGTTGGCAAGTTTCTTGATCTTGACGGGTATCTCAGTATTGTCCATCTGACCGGTGAACTGCTCAGCACCCGCACCGATGGCGAATACAGGAACATAGCTGCCTGAATGACAACCTGCAGCCCAACTGATCTGGGCAGTCTCGGTCATGATACGTGCAGCCTCGTCTGTCAGCTTGTCAACATTGAAATACTCACCCTCCTTGAGTTCTCCGGGACCCATACCGAATGTCTCGACATAGACGTTCCTAAGTCTGTCTGTCTGCTTGTCGGTAAGCTCTACCTTATCCCAGAAACCAAAGTTCTCCTTGAGTTCCTGCTCTACCTCTTCCCAGGTAAGGATATCACCTATCTCACGTCCCATCTTCTCCAGATGAGCAGAGAAAGCGCCCTTACTCATCTTCTGGTACTGCAGCACTTTGAGATTGGTACGGTAGTCACCGGCAGTAAGTCCCAGACCACCGGTCTCATGATCTGCGGTAATTACGATAAGAGTCTCTTTCTTATGTTTGAGATAGAATTCATATGCAACCTTGATGGCCTCATCAAAATCCAGCATCTCACGGACATAAGCTCCGGGATCATTGGCATGGCAAGCCTGGTCTATACGTCCGCCCTCCATCATCATGAAGAAACCCTTCTTGGGATCCTTCATCATGAAATCAATGGCAGCCTCCGTTATCTCAGAGAGCTTAAGGTCTCCCTCTTTCTGGTCAATGGCGTATGAGAGATAGTGGTCACTGTTAGGCTCCTTGTCAAAAAGGATGATTTTATCGGTGGATGCAGCTTTCTGCTTGTACTCGTCATAACCATGGACTATAGTATATCCGGCTTTCTCAGCCTGGGCATAATTACCTTCATCGCTGTTGTCACTTGTGAACGGACTGTGGAAATCAGCTCCGCCAAAGAAGTCAAAACCTGACTCAGCAAGCTGGGCTCCTATCTCATGATACTGGTTGCGGTGAGGACGGTGTCCATAGAAACTGCCGGGAGTGGCGTGGTCAATGCACACTGATGTGCCGATAGCAACGCGTACACCCTTCTTATGAGCCATCTCGGCAATAGTGGTTACAGGGGTAGTCTTGTCCGGAAGTACGCCCAGGTAGTTGTTGTTGGTCTTCTGTCCGCTGGCCAGCGCGGTACCGGCAGCAGAACTGTCTGTAACATCACTGTTGGCTGAGTAGGTTACTACAAGACCGGTATATGGGAATTGGGTAAAACACAACGGCTTGAATCCGTATTTACCCTCTATATCCTGCAGATAGTACTGGACTCCCATCACCTGATTGGTGCCCATACCGTCGCCGATAAAGTAGAAGACATACTTGGGTCCCTTCTTGGCCGATGCCGTAAGTACCAGCAGCATCATGGCCATGATAAGCGTAAATTTTCTTTTCATAGGTCAGTAATATAGTCGGTTTATTTGATTATCTCCATCGTGATTATGCGGATGTCCTTGCGCGGACGGTCAAACATGTCAGTTCCGGCTGATTCAATCTTGTCAACCACCTTCATTCCGTCAACCACCTCGCCGAATACTGTGTAGTCATTGTCCAGGAAAGGTGTTCCGCCCTCATTCATATAAGTCTTTACCTGTTCCTCAGTGAACTTTAAAGGACCTACCTCCTTCTGTTTCCTGATTGTTGCCTCATTCAGTTCAACAGACAGTTTTCTCAGACCTTCATCGTCACCCTTGCTCTGCATGGAAAGTATGCTGTCGCGGTTCTGCATGCAGAGGTCCTCAAATATTCTCTGACCTTGCTGATGCGCAAGACGCTCCTCAATCTCCTGGAGGTCATACTTACGGTATTTCTTACCGGTAACGATATAGAACTGTGAACCGGATGACCTGCGCTCGGGGTTAACCTGGTCAGCCTGACGTGCAGCGCTCAGCGCACCGCGTTTGTGGTAATACTTGGGGAACACAAACTCTGCGGGAATGGTATAATCAGGACCTCCTGCTCCTAACTGAGCGTTTTTATCGGCGTTTTTGGAGTCTGGATCACCTGCCTGTACCATGAAATCCTTTATGACGCGGTGAAACAGCACGCTGTCATAGTAGTGTTCCTCGACAAGTTTTATGAAATTATCCCTATGCAAGGGAGTTCCATTGTAAAGCTTGATTGTAATGTCACCTGCAGAGGTCTTGATGAGAACCTTGGTCTCATTATCGGACGTCTGAGCATTTGCGTTCTGTGAAGAACGTGCTCCACAGGAATTGATTGTTGCTGCCATCAGTAGTAATGCTATTAGTTTATATTTCATCATGAGTCTCTTTCTTTTTGACAAAGGTAACCTATTTTTGTCACAAATCCTTTATCTTTGCGTTAAAGCCGGGCTCACAAATAAGGTGAGCTCTACTCACATTAAAACGGACTGTATGCCTTTATTTCCCGTAGGGACCCAAATACCGGATTTTTTTACCAAGCCTCAGTGGTTCATTGGCAGAGTAAAGTATTGCCATGAGTGGAAAGTGGCGGATTTGCTTAAGGAGATGAATGTTGAGTATTTCCTACCCCAGCAGACAGTCAAACGCAAATGGAGCGACAGGACCAAGATGGTACAGGTGCTGCTTCTGCCCAGATACATTTTCATTCATTGCAAGAACTCTGAGAGAGTGCCCATCCTGGAGCGAGTTCGCAGCATTACCGGTTTCATGATGGATCGTGACCAGAAACAGCCTGCAGTCATACGTGACAATGATCTGGAGACTTTCAGACTGATGGTAGAATATGAGGACATCCCTGTCACGATTGATCCCGGCAAGTTCTCACCCGGTGACCGTGTGCGTGTAAAATGCGGCCCCCTCATAGACAGGGAGTGTGAACTGGTAGAGGTATCGAGCAAGAAGTGTGTAGCGGTAGGTTTGGGTGTTCTGGGATCGGCCAGGATTGAACTTCCGCTCTCGTACATAGAATTAGTGAATAACTGAACAATTATATAGCTTATGAAGATTGCAGTAGCAGGAACAGGTTACGTAGGACTATCTCTGGCCACACTCTTGGCACAGAACAACCATGTGACAGCCGTTGATGTAGTAAAAGAGAAGGTTGACCTTATCAACAACCGGAAATCACCCATACAGGATGATTATATTGAGCAGTATCTGGCAGAGAAGAACCTGGACCTGACCGCCACATTGGACGGTGAAAAGGCCTATTCCGATGCAGACTTCATTGTTATCGCCGCCCCCACCAACTATGACAGCAAGAAGAATTTCTTTGATACAAGTCATGTAGAGGAGGTGATAGACCTGGTACTTAAGGTCAATCCCGATGCCATAATGGTAATCAAGTCCACCATTCCGGTAGGATATACGGAGAGCGTACGTGAAAAGTTCTCATATCGCGAGCGCCTGCAGGACGGCACCATGAAGGTGGTTGTGCCCAATATCATATTCGCGCCTGAGTTCCTGCGTGAGAGCAAGGCCCTATATGATAACCTCTACCCCTCCAGAATCATCGTTGGATTCGATAAAAATGTAAAGCGTCTGGAGGAGGCCGCACATACCTTTGCACGTCTGCTGCAGGAGGGAGCCATCAAGGAGAACATAGATACTCTCTATATGGGAACCACCGAGGCCGAGGCTGTAAAGCTGTTTGCCAACACCTATCTGGCACTGCGCGTGAGTTTCTTCAATGAGCTGGACACATATGCTGAGATGAAGGGTCTTGACACCCGCGCCATCATTGACGGCGTAGGTCTGGATCCCCGCATAGGCAACCATTACAACAATCCCTCATTCGGTTACGGAGGCTACTGCCTGCCTAAGGACACCAAACAGCTTCTTGCCAACTACAATGACGTACCTGAGAACCTTATCCAGGCCATTGTGGACAGCAACCGCACCCGTAAGGATTTCATCGCGGACCGCGTGCTTGAAAAAGCCGGTTACTATACCGCCAACAGCGCATGGAATGAGGCATCGGAAAAGGTTATTACAGTAGGAGTATACAGGCTTACAATGAAGTCCAACTCTGACAATTTCCGCCAGAGTTCAATACAGGGAGTCATGAAACGTGTAAAGGCCAAGGGTGCCAAGGTCATCATATATGAACCCACACTCAAGGACGGAGATACATTCTTTGGAAGTGAGATAGTAAACAATCTCTCTGAGTTCAAGAGCCGCTGCAACGCAATCATAGCCAACCGATACGACTCCTGTCTGGATGATGTCCAGGAAAAGGTCTACACCCGTGACCTGTTCCGCCGCGACTGATCAGAAGGTCTTGTCTTTGGTGCTGGACATAATAACCTCCTCAATTACCGCATCAGTAACTGGGGTAGCCGGGTTTTTGAAGTATTGTTTTCTAAAGTTGACAGGAATTGTATATTTTACCCGTTGGGCCTCACCATTCTGCCTGCCCGGTTTCCATTTGGGCATTGCCGATACCAAGCGTAATGCCTCTGCATCAAGAATGGGGTGTACACTCTTTATAACCTCCGGTTTTGTGATGGAACCGTCCTTTTCAACGATGAATGTAACCAGAACACGCCCCTGAATATCATTCTCCCGGCAGGAGTCCGGGATAACCATATTGTCTCTGAAGTAATCAAACATGGCCTTTGTGCCACCCGGGAACTCAGGTGATTCTTCAACCAATATATAAACGTCCTCCTCACCGGGAGATTCGCTCAATTGGGCATTTTCCATCGGCTCCGCCAAATCCCCTTTACCATCAAGATCAATGGTAACCAATTGTACGGTGTTATCAGTATCCGGCTTGTCGGATTGTTGTTGAACAATTGTCAGCTCAGGCTTTTCAGGAGGAGTTGCATTATTCCGTGAGATCAGGTTAATGGTCATTATGATGGTCATCAGAACGGCGGCTACGGCAGGTAAGCCTACAGCTGCGGTAAGGATGTTGCGGCGACGTTTGGCGGCACGCTCACGGACAGCCTTGGTGCTCCAGAAAGACTGCTGGTCCATGGAGGGCAGTTTCAGTTCGTAGTCATCCAGACGATCCTTGATTATATCTTCCAGTTGTTTCATCTTCCGTTCCTTTTTAGATAGTCCTTAACGGTTTCCCTCAACTGGGCACGTGACTTGGCAAGTATTGACGCAGAACCTTTCTCCGATATGTTCATGGCTGCGGCAATCTCCTTGTGTGAGAAACCGTCGATGCAGTACATGTTGAACACCGCACGTTTTACTGACGGCAGCGATGCCACCATCTCAAGCAGGACCGATGCAGGGATACTCTCCACATCCTCATCAGCGGCTGAGTCCTGAACATCCCATTCCATCGTAGTATCCAACGGCACCATACGCAGTTTGCTCATATTGCGCAGCCTGTCAATTACGATATTTACCGTAAGACGCCTAAGCCATGCGTAGAGCGATCCCTCACCATTGTAGCTGAATAACCTGAAACTGCCCATTGCCTTTATCATAGAGTCATGCATGAGATCCTGAGCCTCCTCCCTGTCACCTACATATCGGAAACAAAGGGCGTACAGTCTGGCTGCGTACCGTGCATACAGTTCACCTTGCGCATCCCTGTCATTTACAGCACAACGGGAAGCCAGATCACGTTCAGAAAAGGATTCAGTTCTCATAACCCTCTCAGGGTTTTTCAGTTTATAAACGGCAAGTTACTCCAAATACGTCCGTTAAGCAAGAAAAACAGAAAAAAAGAATGGGGTGACCGACTAAGCAGCCACCCCATTCTCACTATCAAGTATAATCAATTTTCTCTAGTAGGGAGATCCATGTCCAGGAAGTTGTTACGTGATGCCTGGAGGCGCTCGTACTCCTCCTTGTCACCAACGATAATCTTCTCGAACTCTCTGAGACCGGTACCGGCAGGAATCAGGTGACCGCAGATAACGTTCTCCTTCATACCCAGCAGGCTATCGCTCTTACCGTTGATGGCAGCCTCATTCAGAACCTTGGTGGTCTCCTGGAATGATGCGGCTGACATGAAGCTCTGAGTAGCCAATGCTGCACGTGTGATACCCTGCAGGATCTGAGTTGATGTAGCAGGACGTGCCTCCTGAGCCTGAACCAGCTTGAGGTCCTTACGCTTGAGCATTGAGTTCTCGTCACGGAGCTTACGTGCGGTTACCATCTGACCTGCAAAGAGGTTCTCAGAGTCACCGGCATCGGTAACTACATACTTACCCCAGATACGGTCATTCTCCTCCATGAACTCCAGCTTGTCAACGACCTGCTGTGCCAGGAAGCGGGTATCGCCCGGCTCGTCAATCTCAACCTTACGCATCATCTGGCGTACGATGATCTCAAAGTGCTTGTCATTGATCTTTACACCCTGCAGACGATATACATCCTGAACCTCGTTCACAATGTACTCCTGTACGGCTGTGGGACCCTTGATGGCAAGGATGTCACTCGGAGTGATGGCACCGTCAGAAAGCGGTGTTCCGGCGCGTACGTAGTCACCCTCCTGTACCAGGATCTGCTTGGACAGGGCAACCAGATACTTACGCTCATCATCTGTACGTGAAACAACGGAGATCTCACGGTTACCACGCTTGATCTTACCCATGTGTACGGTACCGTCAATCTCAGATACGACTGCGGGGTTGGACGGGTTACGAGCCTCAAAGAGCTCGGTAACACGAGGCAGACCACCGGTGATATCACCAGCCTTACCCTGTACACGCGGAATCTTTACAAGAATGTCACCGGCTGCAAGTTCCTGACCGTCCTTGATGACAACGTGGCCACCTACAGGCAGGTTGTAGGAACGCAGAACCTCGCCCTTGGGACCGATGATATCGGCTGAAGGAATCTTGGTACGATCCTTGGTTTCAATTATGATAATCTCCTCAAGACCGGTAGCCTCATCGGACTCAATCTTGTAGGTTACGTTTGCGATTACGTCTGTGAGCTTAACCTTACCGGCAACCTCAGTGATGATAAGGGCGTTGAACGGATCCCATGTAGCGATAAGGTCACCCTTCTTAACGGTTGCGCCGTTCTTTACATAGAGTTTTGAACCGTAAGGCAGGTTGTGGTTGGAGAGAGCAATTCCGGTGTTTTCATCGATGAATTTGGCCTCACCCAGACGACCTACTACAATCTGAACCTTATTTACGCCATCCTCAGCAAGTGCATCTACAGTACGCAGCTCCTCAAACTCAATGCGGCAGTCATACTTGGCAACCAGACGTGAGTTGGCAGCGATGTTAGATGCAGTACCACCGGCGTGGAATGTACGCAGTGTCAGCTGTGTACCAGGCTCACCGATTGACTGAGCAGCGATAACGCCCACGGCCTCACCCTTCTCAACCAGACGGCCTGTTGCCAGGTTACGTCCGTAGCACTTGGCGCATACACCGCGCTTGCTCTCGCAGGTGAGTACTGAACGGATCTCAACGCTCTCAATAGGTGACTCGTCAATCTTCTTGGCAATCTCCTCAGTGATGATCTCACCGTCGGCAACCAGAAGCTCACCGGTTGTGGGATGTATTACATCGTGTACAGATACACGACCCAGGATACGCTCATAGAGTGATGCTACAACCTCCTCATTCTCCTTAAGGGCGGTGCAAACCAGACCACGCAGAGTACCGCAGTCCTCCTCGGTGATGATCACGTCATGTGATACGTCAACAAGACGACGTGTCAGATAACCGGCATCGGCTGTCTTAAGAGCGGTATCGGCAAGACCCTTACGGGCACCGTGAGTAGAGATGAAGTACTCCAGCACTGACAGACCCTCCTTAAAGTTAGAAAGGATAGGGTTCTCAATGATCTGTGCACCCTCGGCACCGGCTTTCTGCGGCTTGGCCATCAGACCACGCATACCGGACAGCTGACGGATCTGCTCTTTAGATCCACGGGCACCGGAGTCAAGCATCATATATACTGAGTTGAATCCCTGGTCATCATTTGAGATGGTTTTCATCAGCACCTTTGACAGGTCCTCGTTAACGTGTGTCCAAACATCGATAACCTTGTTATAACGCTCGTTATCGGTGATAAGACCCATGTTATACTCGGCCATGATGCCCTCAACCTCTTCATTACCCTTGGCAACAAGCTCCTGCTTCTCCTTAGGTATGATGATATCGTTCAGGTTGAATGACAGACCACCCTGGAAGGCCATCTTGTAACCCAGGTTCTTGATTCCATCCAGGAATTCGCAGGCACGGGCAACACCGACCTTCTTGATAACCTCAGAAATGAGGTCACGCAGAGTCTTCTTTGATATGATATAGTTTACAAAGCCAACCTCATCAGGAACGATCTCGTTCACGATGACACGGCCTACTGATGTCTCAACCAGATGAGTGATGGGGCTGCCCTGCTCGTCTACGTCGTTTACTACAACCTTGACAACGGCATGGATATCAACCTTACCCTCATTGTATGCGATCAGAGCCTCCTCAGGTCCGTAGAATGTCAGACCCTCACCCTTAACCTTCTCAATATAGTTGCCATCGGCATCCTTTACTGAGCGACGGAGCTTGGTGATGTAGTACAGACCAAGTACCATATCCTGTGCAGGCACTGTGATAGGAGCACCGTTTGCAGGGTTCAGGATGTTGTGAGACTGGAGCATGAGCATCTGAGCCTCAAGTACGGCCTCGTTGCTGAGCGGGAGGTGAACAGCCATCTGGTCACCATCAAAGTCAGCGTTGAAAGCGGTACATGCAAGCGGGTGCAGCTGGATAGCCTTACCCTCGATCATCTTGGGCTGGAATGCCTGGATACCCAGACGGTGCAGTGTAGGAGCACGGTTCAGGAGAACGGGGTGACCCTTCATTACATATTCCAGGATATCCCATACAATAGGATCCTTGCGGTCAACAATCTTCTTGGCAGACTTAACGGTCTTTACGATACCACGCTCAATGAGCTTACGTATGATGAACGGCTTGTAGAGCTCGGCAGCCATCAGCTTAGGTATACCGCACTCGCCCATCTTAAGCTCAGGACCTACAACGATAACTGAACGTGCTGAGTAGTCAACACGCTTACCGAGCAAGTTCTGACGGAAACGACCCTGCTTACCCTTGAGTGAGTCAGAGAGTGACTTGAGCGGACGGTTAGCCTCGCTCTTCACTGCGCTGGCCTTACGGCTGTTGTCAAACAGGCTGTCTACGGCCTCCTGCAGCATACGCTTCTCGTTACGCAGGATCACCTCAGGAGCCTTGATCTCTATAAGTCTCTTAAGACGGTTGTTACGTATGATTACACGGCGATAAAGCTCGTTCAAATCTGATGTAGCAAAACGTCCGCCATCCAGGGGTACCAGAGGACGCAGCTCAGGAGGAGTAACCGGAACCACCTTGAGAATCATCCACTCGGGACGGTTCACATCACGTGATGAACGGAATGACTCCACGATCTGAAGGCGCTTCAGAGCCTCAGTCTTACGCTGCATTGTGGTCTTCTCGTCGTTTGCCTTCTCACGGAGCTGATATGAGAGCTTGTCCAGATCCAGCTTGCACAGCAGGTCATAGATAGCCTCGGCACCCATCTTGGCAACGAACTTATCGGGATCACTGTCATCAAGCATCTGGTTCTCCTTGGGCAGCTTGTCCAGGATATCCAGGTACTCATCCTCAGTCAGGAGGATAGGCTCATCGGCCTTGCGTGAATCCTTGAGGGGATCATCCCACTGACCCTTGTTGATGACGATGTAGCGCTCGTAGTAAATGATTGAATCAAGCATCTTGGTAGGAATACCCAGCAGGTAACCTATCTTGTTGGGGAGTGAACGGAAGTACCAGATGTGTGCTACGGGAACTACCAGCTGGATATGTCCCATACGCTCACGACGTACCTTCTTCTCAGTTACCTCAACACCGCAACGCTCGCACACGATGCCCTTGTAACGGATTCTCTTGTACTTTCCGCAATGGCACTCATAATCCTTTACAGGACCGAATATGCGCTCGCAGAACAGACCGTCACGCTCAGGTTTGTATGTGCGGTAGTTGATGGTCTCAGGCTTGAGTACCTCACCGCTTGAGTTTGTCAAAATCTCCTCCGGCGATGCCAGACTGATTGTTATCTTGGAGAAATTGTTCTTGATCTTTGTATCTTTTTTGAAAGGCATAGCTTCTTACTTTTTTAATGGTGATTACTCAAGATTGATGCTAAGACCCAGACCGCGCAGCTCATGCAGCAGCACGTTGAGCGATTCGGGGATGCCAGGAGTTGGCATCGGATCACCTTTCACAATAGCCTCATATGCCTTTGAACGGCCGGTAACGTCATCAGACTTGATGGTAAGGATCTCCTGCAGCACGTGGCTTGCACCGAATGCCTCAAGAGCCCAAACCTCCATCTCACCGAAACGCTGACCACCGAACTGGGCCTTACCGCCAAGCGGCTGCTGAGTGATGAGTGAGTACGGACCGATTGAACGGGCGTGCATCTTGTCCTCGACCATGTGACCGAGCTTAAGCATGTAAGTCACACCCACGGTAGCGCACTGGTCAAACGGTTCACCTGTGCCGCCATCGTAAAGCTGGGTCTTACCATATCGGGGCAGACCTGCCTTGTCAGTCCATTCGTTCAGGTCATCGATTGAAGCACCATCAAAGATAGGTGTTGCGAACTTGACACCAAGCTCACGTCCGGCATGACCCAGAACGGTCTCAAATATCTGACCGATGTTCATACGTGAAGGCACACCCAGCGGGTTCAGAACGATATCGACGGGAGTACCATCGGCCAGGAACGGCATATCCTCCTGCTTAACCACGCGTGACACGATACCCTTGTTACCGTGACGACCGGCCATCTTATCACCTACACCGATCTTACGCTTCTTGGCAACGTATACCTTAGCCATCTGAATGATGCCTGAAGGCAGCTCGTCACCGATTGTAAGAGCGAACTTCTTACGCTTGTTCTCAGCATCGTACTCCTTGTACTTGCGCAGGTAGTTCACAATCAGCTTTGAGATAAGCTCATTTGTATGCTCGTCGGCAGTCCAGTTATCTGACTGAACTGATGAGAAATCAACAGACTCCAGAACCTGCTTGCTGAAACGCTGACCCTTTGCGATAACCTCGGCACCCAGCAGGTCATATACGCCCTGTGAGTTCTTGTTGGTGGTCAGTGTCACGAGCTTCTTGACCAGGATACCCTTAAGCTCGGTAACCTTATCCTCAAACTCAACGTCGATCATCGGCAGACGGGCCTTATCGGCCTGACGTGAGCTGCGGGTCTTGATGGCACGTGCAAACAGTTTCTTATCAATTACCACACCCTTAAGTGAGGGAGAAGCCTTAAGTGAAGCATCCTTCACGTCACCGGCTTTGTCACCGAATATGGCACGCAGCAGCTTCTCTTCAGGTGAAGGATCAGACTCACCCTTAGGAGTGATCTTACCGATAAGGATGTCGCCCGGCTGGATGTAAGCACCGATACGAACTATACCGTTCTCATCCAGATCCTTGGTAGCGTCATCGCTTACGTTAGGTATATCATTTGTGAGTTCCTCCATGCCGCGCTTTGTCTCGCGAACCTCAAGGATGAACTCCTCAACATGTACAGAAGTAAGGATATCCTCACGTACAACACGCTCGTTGAGCACGATGGCATCCTCATAGTTGTAACCCTTCCAAGGCATGTAGGCAACCAGCAGGTTCTTACCAAGTGCCAGCTCACCGTTCTGGGTTGAGTAACCCTCGGTAAGGATGTCACCGGCCTTTACACGCTGACCGACCTCGCAGATAGGACGCAGGTCAATGGTCATGTTCTGGTTGGTACGACGGAACTTGGGCAGCTTGTACTCCTTCTCAGCGGGCTCAAAGCTTACAAACTCCTCATCCTCTGTGCGATCGTACAGAATGCGGATATAAGCGGCGTCAACATATGTAACTACACCGTCACCCTCGGCAGTGATCTGGGTACGTGAATCCTCGGCAAGCTGCTTCTCGATACCGGTACCTACGATAGGAGCCTCGGTACGCATAAGAGGTACAGCCTGACGCATCATGTTAGATCCCATCAGGGCACGGTTGGCATCGTCATGCTCCAGGAACGGAATCAGAGCAGCAGCGATTGAAGCGATCTGCTGGGGTGATACGTCCATCAGCTCAACCTCCTCGGGCGGAACCACTGGGAAGTCGGCATCACGACGGGCCTTTACGCGTGTACGTATAAATTTACCGTTCTCATCATACGGAGCGTTACCCTGACCGATGATAACACCTTCCTCCTCCTCGGCGGTAAGATACTTGACCTCATCATTGTTCAGGTTCACGTGGCAATCCTTAACCTTACGGTACGGAGTCTCAATGAATCCCAGGTCATTGATCTTGGCATAGATACAGAGTGAAGAGATAAGACCGATGTTAGGTCCTTCAGGAGTCTCAATCGGGCACAGACGGCCGTAGTGAGTATAGTGTACGTCACGAACCTCGAATCCGGCGCGCTCACGTGACAGACCGCCAGGTCCAAGGGCGGACATACGGCGCTTGTGAGTGATTTCGGCCAGAGGATTGGTCTGGTCCATGAACTGTGAAAGTGCGTTTGTACCGAAGAACGAGTTGATCACAGCCGATACGGTCTTGGCGTTGATCAGGTCGGTGGGAGTGAACACCTCATTATCACGTACGTTCATGCGCTCGCGGATGGTACGGGCCATACGGGCCAGACCGATTGCGAACTGGTTGGAGAGCTGCTCACCAACAGTACGTACACGACGGTTTGAAAGGTGATCGATATCATCGACAACGGCGTGTGAGTTAACAAGTTCAATAAGGTACTTGATGATCTCAATGATATCCTCCTTGGTCAGCACACCGATGCTCATGTCGGTGGTGAGACCCAGCTTGCGGTTCACGCGGTAACGTCCAACCTCACCCAGATCATAACGCTTCTCTGAGAAGAAGAGGTTGTTGATAACCTCACGTGCGCTTGAGTCATCGGCGGGATCTGCGTTACGCAACTGACGGTAGATATAGAGGACAGCCTCCTTTTCCGAGTTGCAGGGATCCTTCTGCAGGGTGTTGAATATGATTGAGTAGTCTGACTGACCCTCTGCCTCCTTGTGCAGCAGGATGGTCTCCAGACCTGAATCAAGGATATCATTAATGTTCTCCTCTGTGAGTTCGGTCTCGCGGTCTACAACAACCTCGTGACGGTCAATTGATACAACCTCACCGGTATCTGAGTCTACAAAGTCCTCGATGCGGGTTCTCAGAACTCTGGCGGCGAGCTTGCGACCGATGCATTTCTTAAGGTTGGTCTTGTTGACCTTAACCTCCTCGGCCAGGTCAAAGATGTCAACTATGTCCTTATCGGTCTCAAATCCGATAGCGCGGAGCAGTGTTGTTACAGGGAGTTTCTTCTTACGGTCGATGTATGCATACATCACGTTGTTGATGTCAGTAGCAAACTCGATCCATGAACCCTTGAACGGGATGATACGGGCTGAGTAGAGCTGTGTTCCGTTAGAGTGTACGCTCTGTCCGAAGAACACGCCCGGTGAACGGTGCAGCTGTGAAACCACAACGCGCTCGGCTCCGTTGATAACGAATGTACCCTGTGCAGTCATGTACGGAATCGGGCCAAGATATACATCCTGGATAACTGTATCAAAATCCTCGTGATCAGGATCGGTGCAATACAGTTTCAGTTTGGCCTTCAAAGGTACGCTATAGGTCAGACCATGCTCCAGACACTCCTCAATGGTGTAACGGGGCGGGTCAATGTAATAGTCCAGGAATTCCAGGACGAAATTGTTCCGGGTATCGGCTATAGGGAAGTTCTCTGAGAATACTTTATAGAGTCCCTCGTTCTTGCGTTTCTCAGGCGGGGTGTCCAACTGAAGGAAATCCTTGAAAGATTTGAGCTGAACTTCAAGGAAATCAGGACACGGCATCGGGTTCCTTACGGAAGCGAAATTAATTCTCTGATTATCAGTGTTTGAAGACATATAGAGGAGGTTAATAGGGAACTTGATTATTTAACGCACAAAAAGGTTAAGCACCCTAGACAGCCCCATTTGGACTGTCATCGGGGTTACTTAACCGTTTTATCCTGCAATGAGGCAGGCCTCAAAAGAAGTTACTTAAGCTCAACTTCAGCGCCAGCCTCTTCAAGAGTCTTCTTCATTGACTCAGCTTCAGCCTTGGCGAGACCCTCCTTAACTACGCTAGGAGCAGCGTCAACAAGATCCTTAGCCTCCTTCAGACCGAGACCGCAAGCCTCCTTAACTGCCTTAACGACAGCAAGCTTGTTTGCGCCAAAGGCCTTCAGTACTACGTCGAATGAAGACTTCTCCTCTGCAGCCTCAGCGCCAGCAGCGGCAGGACCAGCAGCGGCTACAGCTACAGCTGCGGCAGCGGGTTCAATTCCATATTCATCCTTCAGGATGTT
>Ga0265298_10003532_pt1 | contig 20595 bp, 26 predicted proteins | sample AusTroGonzalo_MG_3_FD_193486 | JGI IMG/M metagenome (GOLD analysis project Ga0265298, IMG submission 193486) | Bovine rumen microbial communities from tropical cattle in Woodstock, Queensland, Australia - Gonzalo_01 | ecosystem: Host-associated > Mammals > Digestive system > Stomach > Rumen ... | reverse complement strand
ATATACAGAAAGAAGCAGTTGTCAATCCGGAATGAAGATTACAGTATTCATCGTAAACGGACTATGCTCGACCGTATTGTCAATAAGACACAGCACAATAATGTTGGTTTTGTGAGAAAACCATCCGCTGTACAGCAACACGTTTGGTGTTGTTGTGAAGACATCAGTTCTTCTGAAGATGATGAAGAGTATGATGATTTCGAATCGAATGACCCAAGTGTATTCTCCCGTTATGATTACGAAGATGAAGAAGTACTCGTATCATATAAAGCAATTGATGCAGAGGGAAAATATAATGCATATATTATTCCGGTGAGCACCGGTTATATGATAATGCCGGGAAGTGTCATCAACTAGAAATATGAGAATTTGTCAGAAATCGGAGGCCAGTTGAATATTGATGATATTTCAGATAAAGTGAAACTGAACGAAAACGGAAGAGTATCTGTTTCTGTCGGGTTTATACTGTCGAATCTTGAAAATATGAGCGTCTTAGTGAATGGTAATCCAGATACGAAGATTTGGCAAATGCTAAGGCAATTCACAAATTAAAAATCTCAGAGTTAATCTCTGAGATTTCTTGTTTTATTTCCAACGGTTTTCTACTTCTTGTGTAATAAATGCATCTTTGTGATAGAATTTATCACGCAACCATTGACGCATGTCTTTTACTGTTATCGGTTCGGAGAAAAACTCGCACTCTTCATCAAGGTACGCAAGAGCAGAGTCGATTGTATCAACCATAAGGTCGTCTTCGAAACAATCATCATCCCATTTAATTACTTTATCTTTTAACATATTTCTGTTGTTTAGTGTAAATAATAATCACTTTTCGGTTTGATAAGAATCAGAATAGAGTCATCAAAAGACATCGTACATCTGCGAGCAGACACATAATGCAGCCTCGGCTGAAAATAGACTTTCTCTGCACCGGCTGCTTTCAGTTTCTCGTTCAATTCGGCAACATCATCAAGAGTTATTCGTGGCATCACCGATTCTGATAGGAAATCACTTAAATTACTGAGTCCCATCGCTAAGTCATCACTGATGTTGTTCGCTTTGCGAAATTTTTGAAGTTCTTCATTGTCATCTCGCATTTTCTCATCCCAACCGTCATCATAGACAACATTAGATGAACCGATATAAAATGCATAATACTTCTCTTTCCCGTCTTTTGATGTCATTACTCCAGGATGACAATTTCCGCAGATAAGATTCTTATGCATAAACTTCTCTGAGTTCATCAAATCGATAATCACTCTGTCAAATGCTAACCATTCTTTATTTCGAACACCAGTGCAGTTTTCATATTCTTTTACTTCAACAATCTGCTCAGTATTCATATTGATGAAGTAGTCACGATAACCGTATTCAATGAAAGTGATTAGATTTTCTTTATCCTTGTCATTATCCCACGAGCGAATATGCCAACGCAGGTCATAGATGACATCATCTAAGAACTTCTTCAGCACAGCAATGTCAGAACCGGGATCGCGATAGAGGAACGGTTCGAGTTCTGGATAGACTTCAGCAGCTTGGTGCTTTGTGTAGATTTCCTTTTGTTCGGCTGGCTCTCTCATCATTGCATCTGCCTGGATAAATCCTCGCATCTGCGCACACTGGAAAGCAATTACCTTCAGAATATCTTCTCTATCCATATGCTTGTTTAACGCAGAGAAGTCAATTGTTGTGATGTCAATGTCGAGCAGTTCATTGAGGCGGTCTCTCCAATTACTGCGTAATGCCTTCTTTACTCGTTCACGATATTGAGAACGAGACAGATGACTCAGAATGATTCTGACTCCTCGAACATACTTCAGGGGAGGGATACGCTCAATGTGTCTCTTCACGAGCAAAGGATAACTCTGCTCGTGAAGTCCGTATGTGCTCAGAAGCGCATTGTTTACTTCATCGATTGTCCCCTTGTACACCTCGCTGACTGCACCGTCCTTGATAGTGATTAGATTTCTGTTCTCATTTGGATCTTCTGAACAGAATCGCTTGCACTCAGCCTTGTCTGGCAGTTCGTCAACAACGTAGACAACATCAACATCAGTCGAGTCTTCTGAACCGTGAATATATCTTGCTAAAATTTCCATTATTCTATTGCAATTATAATATCAGACATCTTATAGTCATCTGGAACTTCTTTGATAAAAGTTCTACCGATTACACAATGATGATTCAAATGATTTACTAAATCATCCTTGAACTTCTCTTCATCATCATATTCGTGAAGAACTGGCCAGCCACATTTTACTGGAATTTCTAGAGAACTAAGATATTCTGTACTAAGCAGTTCTAAATCATTAACTGGCTTTCCGTCATTTTCTGGAATCCACTCTTCAATGCAGTAAATTTTCTTCATACTATTTCTATGTGTTATTTTTATTATTCGTAGTATTCGATAATATGCTGGATGCTTTCGCTAAATGTCATTATTGTCTTTGAACAATCTGCATTATATATGCGAATTATATCTCCAATATCTGACATTACAGCAGATTCAAACCCGAAATTCTTTTCAGTCTTATCGTCACCATAAATGACAACAACTCGTTTTACATATTGTTCGTTCTTCATCTGTTAATCGGCTTATAGTTTTCTACAACGTACAAATCAATGTTTAGATATTCTAAAGCAATCTCTTCGATGACTGCTTTGACATCATTCCAGTTTAATCCTCCTAAACCAGCTCCGATTTTCGGAAGTGCAATAGATTTGATATTATTTTCTTCAGCAAACTTCATCATTTTTCGCATAGAAGAATTAATGTGTTTCACTTTTGCAAGTTTGCCGGGAATATTATAGTGTTCTTGAGTAGCGAGATTGAATACATAACCGTTTCCGTGATTGTATGCAAAAATATCCCCGGGACAGAATTTTCCAGAAATGCACAGATGATTGTATTCTTTGTACATCTTCGGGAATTTCTGCTTCATCTGCACAGCAATCCCTCTGCCCATTCTTCCTTGACAGTTGCATCCGTGTGCATAACTCGTCACTCCTTCGATAGAGAATATATCTCCGTATTCAATATAATGAGTCATACTAATTATTCTATTATTTCCCGTTCGACATTATATAGATGTTTTAAATCATATGTAGTAAGAGTGCGTCCAATTTCTTTGAACTTATAATCCATTGAACCGTCTTTCTTGACAACAACTTTTTTGCATTCGAAATGGTGAAGTTTTGATTCCCAATTGTTAATGTTTGCTGTTATCTTATCTCCCACTTGGTATTCACCATATTGCTTTACATACTTATTTTCGAGAATTTCAATTTCACTCTGAATTGCTTTGATTTCAGAGTTTTTGTGAGCGATTTCTAATATGTACTCTTCTTTGAGCATTTTTCTTACTATTTGTTTGATTGACTTCATTCTAATGATTATACGAAAAAACTATCTGAAAGTTAAAAAGAAAGTCCAGAAACTGCGAACAATTCCCGGACTTTCCAATAATCGACAAGATTATATATTATCAGAGAAGTCCCTTGGCATCTTCGAGCAGATTTCCGAATGATTCCAAGAACTTGATAGCCAAGAGTTCGTTCTGGAACCACATAATGCGCTTGTCTGTATTGCTAGCTTTCTGAACACGCAGTTTGCCCTCAGCGCAGATGATGTTATACTTCGAATGCAAGTCGATGTGCTCTTTCTTGACAGAACGATTGTAGTAGTCACGAAGAATGAGAAGCTTCTGAAGACTCTTCACTTCCTCAGCATACGGGAACGATTTCTTGTCCTTCATCTCGTCCTTGAACGTATCCTCGCAGAATACTTCCCAAGTTGACGGCAGAGCAGGGTACGCATCAATCTTGAAATCGTACCAGTCTTCATAACGGCAGTTTTCATCTACGAACAGCAACGGCTTGTCGCTTCGCTTCGTGTCAGACAGACCGAAGAATACTTTCTCAAGATAACCTTCGGCATCGAATGCGATAGTGCGCTTTTTCGGATCGTCTACTTCGAAGCAATGCACGTAGTTGTCACTGACTTTCTCTACACCAAGATGTCCGAATACTGGACAGTAGATAATAATGCACATCTCGGGAGCACCCTTTAGTGACTCCAGGAGATTGACTTTCTTTGTTACAGTTTCCATAATCTTTAACTTTTGTTTGACTTAATGCTTGTTTGTTTGATGCTCAACCCTATTCAGGTCTCACGATGCAAATTTAGACATTTTCTTCGAAACTCGCAAATATTTCAGCAAAAATCTTCAAAATTTTAGTAAAGTTTAACGATTAACAGATATTTCTTAATAAAACTGAATTATGCGAAGATTTTTCGAAAAATGTTTGTTTCATTAGAGATAATTGCTTAATTTTGCAACCAGAAATTCAAATAACAAATAGACAAATGGACGATTTATTTTTCATAGGATACAAAGACCATCCTGATATTTGCGCAAGATGTAAGCACATTGAATGGCAAGGCTGTCTAGTTTCATCACCAGATGAAGCATATCACGGGTATGACGGAACGCACTTTTGTGCTAAGTCAAAAGAGAGCGGAAGGATGTGCATCAGTCCCTGCTGGGGTGCTTGCAAGAATTGCTTTGAAGCAAAAGATGCAGATGACTACAAGAACGAAATGGCTGACCACGTGCTTTATGCACTTGAAGAATTCGAGAAAGACTCAGAAAGTTGCGAAGGGAAAACTAAACAAGAAGTTATCTGTAATGTACTGAGCAATTATATGGAAACTCTCGTCCGTTTCGTAGATGACACTAGTGAATTTGAGTATAAACGAATAAAGAAAAATCAAAATATAATAACAGATGGAACAGCCGATAATGCATAATGTAGAGGTCAAGCACCTCCAGCCAAAAGTGACAACAGTGCACGTAGATACTCGAAAGTGTACGAAGACGTGGTGTTTCCGCAATCAAACTGATGCTGATGAATTTCAGAGGCGGACCCGCTCCGGATATTCTCAGACATTTACTATATTAGAGAAGTGTCCGGACAGTTTCCCGTTCTGTGTCATTTTCTATGACAGTGGAGTAGAGTGCAGCCTATATGATGACTATGAGCAGTTATGTGCTCGCGGTTGCCTCGGTTTTTGGTCAGAATCAAAGAATGTGACAGTGATGTTATATGCAGCCGATACAGAGACTGCTGTCCAGACTGCTGCTCGTGAGATTCAGCGATTCCTGGCAGAGCATCATCAGACATTGTCAGTCAGCGATATGACATATAATCGCCGTTACTACTTTGATGAAGATTATCTATGGGTAGATGAACCGAATTTTGCTGAACATCCTCAGTTGACTGCGCAGGATATAGAAATGTTCTTGACTGAGATTCCGAAAAGAGTTGAACAATATCTGAATCCAGTAGAGCCGGACCCAGTTGAAGTCAGTCCGGAAGAGTTCGAGGCAATGATGGCTGCTCAAAATAACAATAATGATTAATATATTATTACGATGGGATTACTTAGATTTTTGTTCGGCGGAAAGAAACCCGAAAAGAAGCAACAGAAGAAGAAACTTTCAGAAGCAACAATTATGAGAGAATATCCTGAACCGGACTGTCATAATCCGTACTTCACTGTTGAGAAGAAGCACAGTCCATTAACTGATAGTGCATTGAAGGAGTTATTCGAGCACGGATTCATTTTGCAGACGATGAGTTCATCTCCATACGAGTATTACTCGAACTGCGGTCCGGAAAGTCCGAAACATACAACAACAAAGTTCGTATATATATTCAAAAACAAGAGATTCTTCCCGGACATCAATACAAGTTACAAGAAGAGATTCATTCCGGAGGATACACACGATGTTTCACCGACAGTTATTAAAGAAAGCGAATTAGCATGAACAAAGAAAGATTCATAAAAATCACAAGGCATTTGAATGCGATTACGTGGGGAACTGACTTCGAGGGTCATGTCTTCGCGGTCGGAGGTGCTGTGCGTGATTTGCAGATGGACAATTCCATCAAGGACATCGATATTGTCGTTGATTTGCCGAACGGAGGCATTCGCTTGGCTCAATACTTATACGACTACAGTTTCCTGACTCACGAGCCGGTGACATTCCCGACATACGGGACTGTGAAGTTCAATCTCGCCGCTTTCCCTGATGATGAGATAGAAGCAGTGCAGACCAGGAAGGAGCAGTATCACGACCGCAGTACTCGTAATCCGGAAACAGCATACGGCTCTCTTGAAGAAGATTGTATGCGTCGTGATTTGACGATTAATGCACTCTATTATGACATCAAACAGGAGTGTTTCGCTGATCCGACCGGCAAGGGAATCGACGACATTAAGAACCATCGCATTCGTGTGACGAGCACACCCGATATTGTCTTTGATGACGATCCGTTGCGTATCCTTCGTGTCGTGCGTTTCTCCAGCCGTTTCGGATGGGACATCGATGATGATACATTCTACGGGATGAAGAAGCATACAAACCGTCTTGAGATTATATCAAAAGAGCGTATCGCTGATGAATTGAACAAGATGCTTGTCTGTGACCATCCGGTAGAAGCAATGAAAGTGCTTCGTGAAATCGGTGCCTGGAAGTATATCATTCCCGAAATGGAAGAGACTTTCGATATGGAGCAGAACCAGTATCACAATATGACTGTATGGGAACATACACTCGCTGTTCTTGGAAATCTTGACCGCCAGACAATAGTCGGTCAGGTCGGAACATATGAGGGAGACATCGAACGTGTTCTGTTGGTTCGTATGGCTGCATTGCTTCACGACATTGGTAAAATTAGGACACGGACTGTCGGGGAAGACGGACGAGTGCATTTCATCCAGCACGAGAATGTGGGTGCGCTGATGTGTGATGAGATTCTCCGTAACCTGAAGTATTCTGTTGAGTTCATACAGAAAGTGCAGCATCTTGTCAAGAATCATATGCGTTGCAAAGCCTGGGGTAATAACTTGGAGCATATGAAGAAGAAATCGCTGCGAAAACTTCAGTACGAAATTGGTGTTCATAACTTCGATACGTTCTTGATGCTCATCGATGCAGATAATAAGGCACATGCTCCGGAGCATTGTATGCCGAATCAGGCATATAACATCGCATCAGAAAGCGACCAGTTGATGTACGAGGGCGAAGATATGTTTATGTATAAGTTGCCGGTTAACGGAGATGATATAATGTGGACAAAGAACATCAAGCCCGGACGTGCAGTGAAGAAGTATCTCGATTATCTGTTGAAACTTGCATACAATAACCCGAAGTTAACTCGGGAAGAGATGCTCGATAAAATTAAGAATTTAAAAGAAGAGAATATCTGAAAAGAAAGAGGCTTTCAATTGAGAGCCTCTTTTTTGTTATAGAATTCATTCCATTCCATCTTGACTTTTAGAAATTCTAGTCCGAACTTGCGTTTGATTTCATCTTCAGTGTGATACGGGTATTTGAAGTTGTACCACATTTGTTCGAAATATGTCAGCCAGTGTTCAGGATATTCTATTTTCTCAACAATATTTTTGACATTATATGCCCCGAAGTGTCGGTCGAATTGACCTCCGTGTTCTCGCATATATTCAAAGTTATAAATGAACAACTGAGTGCGTTCTTTCTGATAAACTTGTGCTTTGTCTAATATTAGCATCAAGTTGCGCATCAATCTGACGAACATCCGGTATTGGTCTCCGATGTTGAACTGAATCATCAGTTGCAGATTGTCTTTGAGCATTGTGTTCGAAGTTTCTAACAATTGTTCTTTAAACTCTACGCCCAGTTTCTCGCTAATTTTATGGTTATTTGTAAGCAGCCCGACTTTACAATCATCATCAAAATAATTATTAAACAAGTTCTTAATCTTTGAGAATTCTTTTGAATGTTGTAAACGAACCCACTGCGTAGCGAGCAGTCTTGGCCATATCTGCGCATTGACAATAATCATATAGTCGAACTGCATCGGTTCAATCATCCATTCTGGAGTATCATTGGCTTTAATCTCTCCGATGTCATCATCTTCAACATCATCTGCTTTCACTCGGTCCAGATAATCTTCCAAAAGTATCTGACCCATCGTTATTTCAACCGATTCGTTCTGCTGTTCCGGATGAGCCTTCCAGTAATTCCGCCAGTACTGGTTGTTGACTTTCGTTCTTTGTATGGCAAACTCTACAATTTCATCATCTGAGACAAAGCAATCGTGTTTGAAGAAATCTCCATTGCCGTGTTGTTTGTCATACCAGTCTGTATAGAAATTTGAGAATGCTTCACGATACCTAGTCACTTCCATATCTCCGATTTCTATGCCGATGTCATCTTGACCTTCTCCTATTTCTCCTTCTCGAGTCCACAGTTTATGCAGTTCTGGCAATTTCAACGAGCAGAAGCCATAAAGACATTCTGTAGCAACACGAGCATACTTGAACTTTCTATTATTGCTCCAGTGTATGCCTTTTTGTTTCGGCTGCATTTCCAGGAGTATATAGATGAACTGACACATTACTCGGAAATCTTCTGGAATGTTATAGCGGATTCGCAGTTGCAGCTGATACTTCTTGACTTTTTCGCCGACAACATTCTGATTGTTTTCATCCAACATATAGACATCGTTTACCCACAGCCACTGAGGATTTTCCTTGTAGTTTATATCTTGTGAGTCACAGCATAAGCACATCTCATCGTGTTCTACTGGCACCTGGTCCAACACCCGCAATAACTTAGCTCGGAGATTCTGGAATATCTTCTTATCTGTCTTGAAATTATTCGTTGACATCTTATACTGAAAGAAACATTCCCATCTTGGGTCGAATTCATCCCACGACAACGGTGTGTCATATTCAGTGTCATCATCAGTTTCCTCTACATCAACGGTCTGAATTCTATCGAAAGCATCCTCGTTTATGTGACTTTGCTCTATTGCTTTCATATTCTGATGGTAACGGGCTTCTACCCATTCGTTGAATTCTTCGCGGTCGATATATGTTGTTCCGTGCGGTAAACCGAAACCGTCTATAGTATAGTAAAAGCAACGCAGTGCAGTATATGCGAGGTCTCTGTTCATCAGTCGGTTGTTCCCGTCATCAAGCACTTTCATCATTGAAGAGAAATCTGCTGTGCTGCGAACGAACTTTCCCTGTACTCTCTGGAAACAGTTGATAAGTACAAACCCGAAGTTTTCTTTTTGCTTATAGAGCATTCTGATGAAATTCATCGTTTGTTTCCATTGGTCAGACGGATTAAACTGCATCCTTACGAATATGTCACTATTTACGACAACAGCAGTGTTACCATTCATCGCTTCATCTTTATAATATACGATGCCTTTATCTGGATGCTGTTCATAGTAATAGTCACCAGAACATATAAACACTTCATCGTGTTCAACAGTACACAGTTCAGCAAGATGATGAAGATAAGCGGCAGTTTCTTTAGCATGCTCAGCAGCAACTTCATAATGAGCTGTTATGAAAGCAATCTGAATCATATTCTGATACAGATCCGTCCGCGGACTCCACGGAGCAGATTCTGCATCAATAGCATCTTCATCACTGATGATGTCGTGACCGTTCAACCGGTCTATATAGTCTTCGAGTATTCGCATATGCTATTTATTTGGAGTTATTGCAGCTCCGATGTATTACGATAAATAAGACATGATTATCAATGAAGACTACTTGGACAGCATAAAGGCTGCTGATTTAGATGATGAACTAAACATTCACAGCGAACTTCCGGAAGGCAGAGATATATTCACTGAAGAAAATGAATTTAAACTGACTAACGGGTTGACTCATCTCTTTGTGTTTCCATGTAGTGCAAACTTCGGTAATTATGCTCGCAACAATCCAGAACCAGTAAAGCCATCTGCATACAAACGGTTGATGCATACATTAGAAATGCTGGAAAATTCTGGTCTCATCACAACATTCACAGAACCTTATGTTTTTGTTGGAGAGTTCGTCACTGCCAAGATGAAGTGGTGGCAATGTTATCCGTATAACTTAGCAGATGACAGTGCCTGGCGGTGTACTAAGAACGAGAATGACGATTATAGTATTAATTATTTTGAGAATATCAAATACTGTATCGGAATCGGGTTTCCTGAACACATCGATGCTCGTGCTATTGTTCCATTCCTTATAGCATTCTATCGCTTCGTTTATTCTGGTCTGAATTATAATCTTATTCGTACACTTCAGATAGGAATTAACGGCAAGAAAAGTTTCGAGTTCACTGACTACGTAGAAATGATGACGGCTGTACTCAACAAGGACAACAACAAAGCGTTTGCCTGTTTCTTTAATATCTTGAGTAAATTAAACGGAGATGTGCCGTCAGAACAACTTTATTATCAGTTGAGTCGAGTATTGGATGCGAAGCGGCCTGCTTTACCTATGATGAAACGTATTGCCGGACGGATATTCGATGAAGATGAAATGAACGTCAGCAGCCATGTTGTCAATCAGGAAGTCGGACAGCAATTAATGGCAGAAGATTTCAATAAAGATGATATTATCAAGTTGAATTATCAAGCACACAAAGGATTCTGCCCGTATTTCCGTTTCAGTGCGATGTATAGCGGAGCCACTTATGGTTCATATCCCCCAGTCGACCAGGGAAGTACAATATTGAACACTTATCTGAATGATCTGAAAAGCACTCGAGCACAAGATATGATTTTCGTGTGGACGCCAAGTGATTTGATGTGGATTATTCACATTGGAATCATTGATAATACCGAAGATTTCAAATAGTTCGGAAGTGTGATGGATTTGTTTCTGATATTCAATTGCAATAACGCATCTGGTCAATGTCGAGCTTGTATCGATGCGATGTCAGAAATCTTCCACAACATCGACAAGCAGAAATTTTACAAATTTATGACAGATTAAGACTTTCTGTTTTTCAGAGGAAGCCAATCGAGTATCTGCTGATAGACATCTGCTTCTTCTCGTCCACACATATTGTTCCAAGCGAACCATTTAAACAAATCATCAGCGTAATGCTCTGCATTCTTGCTATTTGGAGTCAGTCCTTTACGTGCTAATAATGCAGACATCGGGAATCTCACATATCCGACTCCTTTATAACCGTATCCGTAGTGTGCACTGCTGTCAATATGCCCGACTATAAATTCTCCTGTCTGGAATCTGCCGGTTCCGAACTTGACTGCTTGTATAACACCGTTCATCAACCGAAGCACCGGAATGAACTGTCTGTCAACATTGAAGAAGAACTTGAAATAAACCTGTGAATTCTCTGAGTCGTTATCCGGAATCCATCCGCCCTCGGTACGGTTGTATTCATATTCAACACCGATTCTTTTATAGACATCTCCGAGAGGGCCGTTCGGCCAGAAATCACTCGTTACTATTTGACATTCATCATCGGCTAACTGAAAATTGCGAAGCACTGTGTCTATATTCTTCTTAGTGTTGATGATATAATCACCCAGTTTATCAGTAGTACAGCGTTCTATTTTCTGCCAGTCGAAATGACTTTCTTCGAACCATCTCTCATTAGCAGTGACAGAAACGACCATCACCCATTCGAAATGCTCTTGTTTTCCTTTCTCATAGAAACCTTCGACTGACAGTTTATTTTCTTGACTGTCAGAATCTTCGTCGTTGATAGCAACGTTATCCAAATAATCTTCATTGATTCGCATATGCTATTTATTTCTAGTGTTATCCTCGAAGTAGAATTTTCAATTAGTTGATAGTATAAAGTTATAAAGAAAATTAATTTTTGAAAAGAAAGATGATAAGATTTTTAAAGAACGCACCGTTTGATGCAGAGTTTATTCGTGACTTAGAGATTTTAATGAAGAAGTATTTCAGAGAAGCCGATGAGAATCTTAATATGTATGACTATATTATGTTCTGGAGCCGTTTCTCTGATTGGGATGACCGTCTTCGTAAATTCTTGGATGACATTGCTTTAGGTGCATTCAACTACTATCAGACTTATAGTATTGATAAGGATTACTATGTTGTTGAAGAGAAACCCAAGGTTATTCTGGATATTGTCCGGAAAGACGGAGAAACACCAGATGCACGTTTTTCATTAATGTGGCTTTATCATCTGAAGAATGAGAATTGCAGTTATGCAATTGAGACCGACAAGCGTCCGATTTGGACAATTCTGTCAACAAATCACGGTGCTGCTTCGATGAACTGGCATCATCTTATTCCTGATTACGAAGGTTTCTTCAGCACTCGCAAGCCATTGCCCGGAACTTCGTTCGATGAGTTCAAGATAGAGCATATCCCGAATATGAACAGACCGAACCTGGATGGATTGGATGCAAAGACAATTCTGGAGAATGAGCCAGTTAGTCCAGAGATTAATGTCACTACTGGACGGAAGTTTGACAAAACTGGAGTCAGACTTGCTCCGGGTGCTCAACCGGCTCCAAAGGGAGAGGGAACATTCGAAGATTGGAAACCGATGCATAAAGTATACGAAGCAGAGAAGGAAACACTCAAAGACAGAATTAAGCACGAGTGTGGAGCAGAAGATTTTGAGCCAGTTGACTGGCACGAATATTCAAAGAAACAGGAAGAAGAGAATGGCATACACACAGAAGAGTGTGATGGTGATTTCACTAAAGCATATGCTCGCCGTTCATATTCTAAAGAATTCCAGGAAGAAAATAGAAAAGACTTAGAAGAGTCGTATAGTATCGGCAAGACTGACTATAACGTTGATGGACGTTATCGTAAGTGTAATATTGAGAAACCGAAGAAGCAGAATGCTCCAGCAGTTTCTGTACTTCCGTTCTCTTTGCCACCGGGTGTTAATGAAGGTCTGTTTGAAGATAAACTCAATGAACCGGATATTGTTGAGGCAGATTATACAACGAGCGATATATTCAACATTGTTTGTGCAGCAACAAAAGACAACTTTGAAGGATTCAAGGAGACTTGCCAGAAGCAGTATCCCGATGCAGAAATCAAATACATCACTGAATATACAACTATACACGAAGATGTTGATGACATCAAGTTCAAGTTTACTTTGTCTGCGAAACTTCCAGATAGTACAAAGGTATTTGCTTCAGTGACAACAATCTATTCATTCAAAGACAACAATGATAGCAGAACGAATTGATTGGCTTTTGAAACTACGCAAGAAAGGTGGTTACAAAGGTTTCTGGACTATACGTAGAGAAGCTGCTGAATGGGGTTACGAGTTAGCTCTGGCTGATATTCAGCAAATTTTCTATGATGAGTTGACCGATGAAGAAAAGAAAGATCCAGTAATTATAAGATTGTATCAGAAGATTTCATCAATTAAGTAATATTAACAGAGAAATTCTACAATCTATCAATAATATTTTGTATCTTTGCAGCAAAATATAGATTTATGTCAAAACAGAAAGAAAGATACTGCATTTCCTATTGCGACAAAAACGACAAGTGGGATGATGTTTATGCAAAGACTGTCAATGAAGCAGAAGAACTCTATGATATGATTGGAAGTGAAGCTGCTTTCAAAGTCTTGTACGATACAGTATCTGGTACGCAATTACGACAAACATAAGCAAATGGTTACAAAAGAAGATATAAACAATCTGTTGAAAAGACTATACATTCTCCGAACGAAAGTGGGAATATCTGAGAAAAAGATGGAGTTGGAAGAACTTCGTCTTAGACAGCAAGACCCTAAGTTCTGGAATAATCCCGATGCTGCTGTAGAACACTCAAAGAAAGTCTCTGCTGCTGAAAAGTTCATTGACGGTTTTGCACAGATAGAAGATTATGTGACTGAATGTGAATTGAGCATTGATGACGAGACAGTCACAGAAGAAGCAATGGACAATCTATATGCAGTGACAGAGAAGCAGTTGAGTGATTACGAACTCTATAATATGTTCGCTGATGCAGAGGATTCGATGTCTTGTGTCATACAGCTGACTTCGGGAGCCGGTGGCACTGAAGCACAAGACTGGTGCAAGATGCTGACTAGAATGTATATTCTGTATTGTAAGAGTCACGATTTCGAAGTTGATGTCACAGATGACCAGGAAGGTGCAGTGACGGGATTGAAATCAGCAACGCTGCTCGTTACAGGAAAGAATGCATACGGACTTTTGAAGTGTGAGACTGGAATTCACAGACTTGTCCGGGTGTCTCCATATAATGCCCAGGGCAAGCGAATGACATCATTTGCAAGTGTATTCGTGAGTCCGGTTGTTGATGATTCGATAGAAGTTGTCATTGACAAGTCAAGACTCGATGAAGAACTCTTCAAGCGCAGTAGCGGAGCCGGCGGTCAGAATAACAACAAGGTATCTACTGCTTGTCGTCTGAAGTACGACTATATCAATCCGGAAACCGGTGAGACTGAGCAGATTATCGTAGAGAATCACGAGACTCGAAAGCAGCACGATAACCGCGAACGTGCAATGACGATTCTGAAGTCTATTATATATAAGAAAGAATTAGACTATCGCAATAAGCAGAAGCAGAAAGATGAAGATTCTAAGGATGACATCGGATGGGGAGCACAGATTCGCTCTTATGTATTCGATGATTCCCGAGTAAAAGATCATCGCACTGGTTATCAGGAGAGTGATGTCCAGAAAGTGATGGACGGTAATCTGGACGGTTTTATCAAAGCATTTCTAATGAGCAAATTTTAATATATATGGCATACAAATATTATCGTTGGATTAATCCGACAAAGGCAAAGGGAGACATCATCAAGAAGCACGATGGCGGAACTCTGAAGATGGTCGATACAGAGACTGGCAAAGTTGAAGAGATTGTATTCGTTGAATTGTCTGAAGCAGGCGAATTCGAAGGTTTCAAACTGTACACTGGAGAGAAAGTGCCGTTCAAGACAGAACTCACTCACGAAGACCGTGAGATTTCTCAGACTGAGTATCAAGAGTTTCTTACTCGTTTATATACATTGCGTGATATGGCTGAGTCATTATTCTCTCAGCAAGTCATTGATGAATATAATGAATATCAGCGAAAAAGGAAGGAAGAAGCGCAGACGGCTCGTGATGAATCGATGAAGAAGAAGTAATCTTTTTGGCTGATAAATAACGCAAATGACTCTCTTTGAAATATAATGAAACTGACTGATTCATAGAAACGTAAAATCTATCGGATGGTGATGGAGCAAGTATCGAAACTCATCAACAACGACAAGCGGTTGTTCGAATTGTCTAACACTACAGTTCACAAGGCAGCAGAGAAATCTCGTATCAAGAATATGCAGATACTGAAACGTGTGAGTAATTCGAGCGGAGTCTACGGAAATTCTTTCGAAATCGATGAAGACAAGTTCAAGGAATTTCTCGCTACACTGAATCCGGCTCAGAGAAACCGTTATGTCAAACTTGCTGAAAACGGAAAGCTTGTTCCGATGCTGCTTCGCCAGGCTCATATACTCGGAACAGTTGCTAACAGTGACCTGGAGTGGTTCCGTGAGCATACAGACATTTCGTTGTCGCCCGAATTCTTCCAGAGTACAGACGGAAACTTCAATGCTATCGGAAAGAATGATGCTTCGTGGGGAACATCCCGCCCTGAACGCAAGCCGACAAAAGACGAGCACGATTTCTACAGGTTCTTCGTTTCGATGGGAACAGATGTAGAGGGAATGACTCCAGAGAATATCGAGCGTTATCGCAATGCTTGGAGGAATTTCTATATCGAGACAATGGATGTCGATCCTACAGCAATCTAACGTTAATGAATATTAAAAGACTGCGTTTTTAGTGACGCTCCGCTAGGCTGAAGACCTAGCGGCTTCTTTTTATGCGAAAGAAGTCTTGCGCACCCTCACGGGTTGCGCTTCGTGTTTCTCAACAGACAGCATATCAACTGTCTGAAGGCAACGGCACTGATGCTTCAGTCCGTTGCAGTCATCCAGCATACCTTCTACTCTATCGGCAGCACTGCCGCCGAACACCATCGACACTAGCCGGTCGAAATCTGCACGCGTAATCTCCCTACCGTCCATAGGGATTATCTGATGCTTTAAGCATTCCTTGTATATCCAGACCATGTTCTGTGCAGCATGGACATCCCTGTCCATGCTCTGGCTACAATTAGGACAGATGTACTCGCGGTCCCATAATTTAAGGGATTTGTGCATCTGTCCGCACTGCGGACAGAACTTAGTGGTCGGAATGAACCGGTCAAGAACAACAACCTTGATGCACTTTTCAGTCATCAATAATTCTTTCACTCTGCCCATAACAGAGTGCCAGACCTTGTTTCCGTGATTGCCCTTCAACCAACCGCTCAGGTTCTCGTCCTGCATCACGATTGTATCGTGATGCAGCCTGAGATACTGAACGAAGTCTCTGGCAAGTTCATCTTTCAGGTTGTTCATCTTGGTATATGACTTGCGGAGTCTGAGTTTCGCCTTATAGTAGTTGTTAGAGCCTTTCTTGCAACGCTGCAACCGACGTTGCAGATTCTTGTGCCGCTCACTTTCTTCAACTAACATCGTAAACTTCTCTCCGTTTGACAGTGTGAAACTTGTTTCACAACCGAAGTCTATACCGATGATTTCCTCACCAGGTCTTACGTACTTTTTCTTTTCTATCTTCGAACGTCTGTAGTTGACAAGCTTCTGCTTGTCAACATAGACTGTCATATGCAAATGAAAATCACCGTCTGATACTCTCACTAAGGTAGCAGTTGCTATCTCGTAGTTAGGATCGGCATTTTTTATTTCCTTGAACTGTTCAACACCGAATACCTTGAACCACTTCTTGCATCCCTGCAACCTGCAGGTTGCATTGCCGATGTTCAAGTCGAAACCGAAGCCCTGTTTCTTGTATGTGAGCGAGTTGTACTCGCTCACGAAACGAAGATGACCGACTTTCTTTCCGTTCTTCTTGTTCGTAGATAAAGACTTGATATTTGAACACATCGTATTTATAATATCTGTCTTCACATAAGAACCTAGATACTTCAAGTTGTATTCTACATATTTAGTGTCTGGGTTATTCACACCCTTGGTGTAATACCAGACTGTCTTGAATAACTTCTGATCTGTGTGAAACAAATCAAGAGTGTCTTCTTCTGTTGAAGAGTCATCTTCAATATACGAATACTCTATGTTATGGTCACTCAGATACTTTGCATGTTCTTCTGTAATCAGTTCAATGAATTCTTCTTCTGACTCATACGGCTTAGATGATTTACTGAGCAAATGGTTCTTCAGGCGTTTTGCTTCAATGAACACATTATCAAAGAAATCTATCTAATCTTGAAGCATATTATACTTCTTGCCGTATTTGACTTTCAAGTCAATCTGAACAATAGTCTGGTTGATGCGACGATTTTTCGTCGCAACAAACGTCTCTGCAATCTGACGGTTCTTTTCTGACTTGAATGTCTTATCTTTCATATAATTATTTATTTTGATATAGACTTTAGTCTATATCAATTTTGAATATTTATTTAAAAACAGTGTTATTTCCTGATTTAAATCAATTTGAAGATTCGTGCTGTCTTTCTGGCGAGGCTAAAGACCTCGCAACTTACGACGACACTTAATTTATGTTAAAAAATGCATCAATTATTTGCATTATTCATTATTAATGCTTATCTTTGCACTGTGATTAGAACAGAAGTCAAACAAACAAAACATTAAGATTATGAAGATTTCAAGAAACGAGAATCAGCAGATTCATAAGACGCTCTTCGAGAGCATGGACAACTACAACGCTTGGGCCAGTGACCTCAAGGAGTTCACAACAGACGAGAAAGTCCGCGAGAAGACTTCCGGCCGTATTCCCGCTACGTTCCTCGGCACCAATACACTGCACGTGGATGATGCAGTAGAGGGAGAGTTCCTGGACTGGATTGAGAGCAAGGGAATCGTACTTTAAACGAATTAAAGACTATTGTTGGCATATTTGATTTTTACAAAAGAAAAGGAGCAATCGTGAGATTACTCCTTTTTGCTTTATTATAATATCTCTGTATTCGGATGAACCGGCAAGTCACACAAGTCCTGGACTACTTTCGCAATCCATTCTTGTTTCTTCATCTTCCCCGGACGGTTCCCGAGCCGTTTATATGCTTCTTCGAACTGGTTAATCGGTTCTTGATTCAGAACAGCGAACATATCTTCGTAGTTCAATTTATTCGCACCGGTTTCTCTGCCTGTCATCTGTGACAGAATATATGCAGCATCTCCGGCTTTGTTCCATATTACGAACTTGACATTAGGATTCAAGCAGTTGTATGTCATTCGGTATGACAGAACGAGCATTCTCTGCATACGTATCAAGAACTCACGCTTCGACTTTCCGCGCACAACTGTCTCGAATTCATACTTGTGCTCCCAACCTTTCCAGTTCACTGTGTATTTGAACTCGTTTCCGTCTCTGCATCTGCTGATTAATTTGTCAACATAACGGGAATAGTACGTGTACATTACGAATATGCCGAATGCATCACAAAGACCGCTGTCTGATGTGTCGATTCCCATTCCCTCAGCAATATTATTCGTGAATTTATAGACATTTCCGCTAGTTGAACAATATCTGTTATAAGTATTGATGTCATCTATCATATTGCGGAGTTTTGTCATATCTTCGCCGTATAATGTTGCAATGTTATAACTGTCTGTACGTACATAGAGATTTGCCCGGATGATATAATATGACTGAAGATAAGCCAGTATGACTTTGAACATATTGAACAAAGAAACTGATGTCAGATTGAAGGCAAGCACTACACTGCTTATCTAATCGTTCGTAGTCACTTCAGCCCACTTCACACAGTCGCCTTTCTCGAAATATTCTGTGCGTACAAAGATAGCAAAGTCTTCTACTCCGGAAATATAACGCATCTTGTTAATCAGTTTCAGATTCTTCTAGTCGAGTGTTTCGCACCATTTGTCAATCTCAGCATAGAGATTATTACTGTACAGGTCTTTGAAGTCGAACGTTATCTGATACTGATAGTTCAACGGGTCTGCATCAGCAGTTATCTGCTCATCTTCATCATCAAAGTCTTTTGCTTTGCTTTTGTCGAAATAATCTTCGTTGAGTGCTGAAGAGGAGTTGTTACGAATCCCATCACGCTGACGGAAATCGTGTACGCTTATCTGACTTTCGAACAGAATGCCGTCGCTCTGCATCAGTTCAATGAGTTCACGCAACTGCGAATAGTCTGTCATTGAATCTTCCTGGAAAGACTGACCGAATTCTTCTACGATGTCTTCTTCATCAATGCCGTTATCATCATAGAATATATCGAAATAATCCTGCTGATATGGATCCGTGACAGAATCAGGAAGACTGTTGACCCATTCGAAAAGACCGTGACCGACTTCGTGGAACAGACTCATTCTCAGATTCGCTTCATAATCATCTTCATCATCAGACAAACGTTTGATTTCCGGTTCGTTGATATACACCCTGATTGTTCCGGACCAGACACTCTCGTGCTCATACATAGCAACAGCATCAGCAACTGGAATGTCTTCGAGAACTTCCAGTTCGAAATGAAGCAGAGCGAGAAACTCTTGTGCTTCTAAGGTGACTTTCTGTAATAGTTCGTTCATGCTTATTTTTTGCTTTCGTCTGTCCAATAACGATTCATAAAGTTTAATACATTTTTGATAATATTCTGTTGGCTTTCCCAAGCGTTTCGTGTTTGGAATAATCCAAGATTTTTGATATTATCTTCAATCTTTGCCTTGACTTCCCACATAGTTGCTCCGCCTCGTCCGCCACCGTATCTCATAACGATATAAGGATGGTCAGTCACGATATTCTTATTTGAGTTGTCTTTTGTTTTTCTTGCTCTGAACTTTCCGTAACTGTCTCTGATGTACAGTTCAACTGCGTGCTGTGTCGTATTAATCGGACGGTTGTCTTCCGGACTGTTCAATGCGGCATAGAGTGCAGCAGTAAACCGGAGATATTCTTCTATATTGTCGGGAATGTCTAAACACACTTTGAAATAAATCTGCTTCGGGCCGTGCCACTGAATGAGTCCAGGTCCTGGACCAGCATCTTTTACATCTTTTCTTGCATTAACCGGTTTTTCCTGAGTGACTCCAAAATGAGCCCATTCATCTGCATTATGTTTGAACATAGTCACTGACTGTATTTCAGAATGGTCCGGTTGGAACATATCAACGACTCGTTCGATTTTCTTTCGAGTGTATCGGACTGATGCTTCAACATCTTTGAATATTTCACTATAGAAGTTTTTTGAGACAACGAACATTGCATTATATCGCTTGTTGTCTTTGTACCACTAAAGAACATCCATCGGAAACGATTCAGTTTTTTCTACTGTTATATCGTTTTCGCTGTCAAAGTCATCAGCATTGATGTTATCGAAATAATCTTCGTTAAGTCGCATAAACTATTTATTGCTTAAATAAACTTAAATATTTCTTCGTTTCTTCGAGTTATTGTAGTTTATTCATTATCTTTGCACAAAATTTAAAATCATAGTTATGTCAGAAATACAAGATACTTGTTTCAAGTTGAGAAGCATATTATCTAGACGAGCTTGGGAACTTGTCCAGAAATATCATAAAGAGCAGACTGACTGTGGAGGTCAGCCATATATCAATCATCTCGGTGAAGTCGCAGCTAAAGTAGAAAGACTGTATCAACAGGAATGTGCGAATAATCCGAAGAACACTG
>Ga0265298_10003531_pt1 | contig 20599 bp, 20 predicted proteins | sample AusTroGonzalo_MG_3_FD_193486 | JGI IMG/M metagenome (GOLD analysis project Ga0265298, IMG submission 193486) | Bovine rumen microbial communities from tropical cattle in Woodstock, Queensland, Australia - Gonzalo_01 | ecosystem: Host-associated > Mammals > Digestive system > Stomach > Rumen ... | reverse complement strand
CCGCTCCAAATCGGGTCGGTGCCGCAGCGTATGCCCTTGTCCGGAGACATTCGCGGAGCGTATGTGTCGTACTGCATGAAATTCTCGCAGAAAAGCGTTTTCGCATGGGTTGACGGCGCCAATGCCGTCGCAGTCGGCACTGCACCGACAAGAAGCGGAAGCGCGGCAAGCAAGCATGTTGCATTCATGGTCAGCTACTGCTGCGGCTGCGACTCGGCGGCGCAGCCTTCCTCATTGGCGACTTCGCCGAGGGTCTTCGTGCCCGAGAGGAGCGCGACGACCTGTGACTGCACTTCGGCGAGGTTCTCAAGCCGGAGACGCGGGTCAAGAATGACGAAGGTGTCGCCCTGCTTGCGGTCTTCGTAGACGCGGCGGATCTTCCCGTCCTCGAGCTCCTTTGCATCGCGCTCGACGAGTATCTTCGAGCGCTCGAGCATAACGGCGAGGACATAGACGACATTCTTCATCGCAGGGTCGTCAAGCGTGACGAGCTGGCGCAAAAGTTCGCCCGCATCCTCCTTCTTGAGAGGCTCCTTCTTCTCTTCCTTCACAGGCGCGAGATAGACGCCATCCCACTGCGAGAACGGCTCCCAGTCGCGCTCGGCGGTCTTCCAGCACTCCGGGTGGCAGTCGAAACGCTCATACCCCTCGGGAGTCTCCTTTAGCGCACTTACTACTGGCGCGCGGTCGACGAGCGGTTTCTGGCAGAAACTACATACATGGCCGCGGGACCTGATGTTCCATTCCTGTGACATTGCTATTTCCCCATTCCAAAAAGCTTCAACGCCGCCCTGAAGTCAGCCGGAAGCGGCGAGTGGACGGAAATCTCAGTGCCGCGCGTCAGCGGATGCGGCAGCGTAAGCGTGGACGCGTGGAGCATCTGCCGCGGAACGCGCATAAGCCGTGGGTCGCGCGCGTTTTTCAGCCCGAACACCCTGTCGCCGACAATCGGGAAACGCAACGACGCGAGGTGACGGCGAATCTGGTTCGTGCGGCCGGTGTCTATGCGAACCCTCAGGAAACTCGCGTCTGCCGACTTCGCCTCCCTCGTCACGCGAGAGACGGCTGGCTGCCCGTCAAGCGGAGTGTCGATGAGCCGGTGCGCGAACTTGAACTCGCCAACGACAACGGCGTGGTAGACCTTCGTTACGACATGCGTCTTGAATTCCTCTATCGCCGCCTCGAGTGCGGCGTGGTTCTTTGCGAACATGAGGCATCCAGTCGTATCGCGATCGAGACGGTGGACCGCCTCGAGAGTTGGAACCTTCTCCTGCTCGCGAAGGATCGCCTCGACGCTCTTTGGGTCGTCGCACGAAACGAGCCCGGCGGGCTTGTCGCACACGAGGTAGTTGTCGTCCTGCCAAAGCACCCTGACATGCCTCTTTGCGGGGAGCGCGCCGGGCGTCGCGTTATCGCGCAAGCTCTGAGCCGACTGCCGCTGGGCGCCCTTCACGACGACCGACGGAACCTCGACGAGATCGCCTGTCTTGAGCGCATAGCGCGCTATCCACACGCACTTGCGGTTGACCCAAACACTGCGACCGTCTATCGCCGCCTTAGCCGCGCGGCGGGAAAGCGCAAACTTGAGGACGAGGAAATCCTGCAGTATCTTGGGATCCGGCTTGTTGACGGAGAGAGATACGATGCCCGCAGAATGCTGGTAGGGGCGGCGCATCGCGTCAGACCTTGATGATGCTGCCGACCACGCCGTGGCACTTGTGGCCGAGCATGTTGGGCGCAAGGACGACCTCGACTTCCTCCTGGTCTTCATCGCCTTCGGCGACGATTCCGGTTACAGTCGTCTCGCCCGCGAGCGCCTTCTTGAAGTTCTCGGGAAGCGGGTCATCGGACATGAATTCCGCGAAGATGTGCGTACGCGCGTCGTCTTCGTCCTTGAGGTCGAACATTTCGCAGAACGCAGTGTTGCACTCGCGGATGTTGCCGTCGGCATCGCACGCGAAAAGAGCGCACTGCGCGACCTGGAAGGCGTTGGCCTTCGCGCGAAGCATGTTGTTGATGCGACGGCGGCGCTCAGTATTGCGAACGGTGAAGACGAGGTCGCCTGGGTCCATCAAGTCGATTATCGAGACCGTCACCTCGCAGGAGAACTTCGAGCCGTCCTTATTGAGGCCGTTCGCATCGATCATCATGTGGCGGTCGCCTTCAAGCCCGCGACGTATGCGCTGGACTATCTCTGGCGCGAGCCCAGGGATGTAGAAGGAGATCGGCCTATCGATCACCTCGTCCTGGGTATAGCCGAAGTGCTCCTCGGCCCTGGGGTTGATCTCGATGATGTGGCCATTCGGGTCGGTTATCACGACAGCGTCGTACATTCCCGCCAGGAACTGGCGGAAAAGCGACTTGCGGTCTTTAGGCACGAATAGCGGCATATTGGGTAATATTATATCAAATTAGACGATGAGCATGCAATCGCCGTATGAAAAGAACATGTAGTTGTTTCTCACGGCAAGGGCGTAGGAACAGAGGACCCGCTCGCGGCCTGCGAGCGCCGAAATCATCATAAGGAGCGTAGACTGCGGAAGATGGAAGTTCGTAAGCATGCAGTCGCACACACGGAAGCGATATGGCGGATAGATGAATATATCGCTCGCACCCGACCCCGCCTCGACGACTCGACCGTTCTTGCCGTCTATCGCGGCGGCAACGGTTTCGAGCGTCCTGACCGTCGTAGAGCCGACGCAGAAGATGCGACCGCCGCGCGCCTTGCACTCGTTGATCGCCTCGGCCGTCTCGGGCGGCACAGTAAACGCCTCAAAGTCCATGTGGTGGTCTTCGATGTTGTCGGCCTTCACCGGGCGGAAGGTGCCAGGGCCCACGTGCAGCGTGACGGCAACGCGCTTTACGCCCTTCGCGTCGAGCGCGGCGAAGATCTCTGGCGTGAAGTGAAGTCCAGCAGTCGGCGCGGCGACCGAGCCGACCTCGCGCGCGTAGATCGTCTGGTAGCGCTCGCGGTCCTCCTTCTCCTCCTCGGCTGTCCCTTCGCGCTTCACATAGGGCGGGACCGGCGTGCGGCCGAACTCGTCGAGAAGATCCATAAGCGGACGGTCGCACGAGAACTCCACCTGCCACATGCCGATGCCGGAAAGCGGCTTCACAAGTGTCGCCTTGAGCTCGCCCGCGGGTCCGAACGAGGCGACCTGCCCTTCGCGGCACTTGCGGCCCGAGCCGATTATGCAGTTCCAGCGAAGCGAATCGGTCCCCGCCGTCATGCTCGGCCGCTCGTCGTCGGCGTCCATCGGCGCGGCGTTGACCATTAGAAGCTCGATTGCGCCGTGCGTATCGGGCCACTCGCCTATTAGCCGCGCGGGGAACACCTTGGTGTCGTTCACGACGAGCAAGTCGTTCGCCGTGATGTACTCGACGATGTCGGCGATATGCCTGTGTTCAACGACGCCTGTCGCGCGGTGGAGCACCATCATCTTCTCGGTGCCGCGCTTTTCTGCGGGATGCTGCGCTATCAGTCGCTCTGGAAGCGGATACCAGAATTGCCTTGTCTTCATTACTTTCTCCAGCGGTGGGTCGAGACGCCTTTGGCCACTACCGGATCGGCCTCGCCTACCATGCCTATCTCCCTGACGCCGGGCGTGTCGATCACCATCGCCCCCGACGGCAGCATGACGAGCTCGCGGCTCGTCGTCGTGTGGCGCCCCTTCCCAGACCACTCCTGAATCTCCTGCGTCGCAGCCCATTCCTCGCCCGCAAGCGTATTGAGGAGAGTGGACTTGCCGACGCCCGAAGAGCCAATGAAGGCGAGAGTCTTCCCGGGGGCCGCGTATTCCCTCACGGCGTCCATCCCCTCGCCTGTCAGCGCGGATATCCTCATGAGCCGTGCCCTGCCCGCTATCGTCTCGACGAGCTCGTCCACGAACGCCTCGTCGCCGTCGCGCCAGAGGTCGGCCTTCGTGAGCACCACGACCGCCTCACCGTCGCCAATGTCCTCGGCAAGCGCGAGATACCGGTCGATCCTCGCCGTAGAGAAGTCCTCGTTCAGCGACATCATTATGAAAAGCGTGTCGAAGTTGACTGCGAGCGTCTGCGAGGTGCGGCGCGCGGCAGGGTCGCGGCGCTCGAAGTGCGAAAAACGCGGCAGAACCTCGAGTATCATCGAGTCGCCCTGCGCGTTGTGGCGGAACCTCACGAAGTCGCCGGTGATTGGCTTAAGCGGCTCGGATGCCTGGAGCTCCGACTTCTTCGCGCCCTTCATGTCGTCGGGAGCGACGGTCTTCATTCGACCGAACGCGGACTTCTTCTTGCGGGCGAGTATCTCGCCCTCTGCCTCGTTGCAGACGAGATGGTAGTAGTCGCCGTGCGCGCTCACGACACGCCCGATGCCGGGCTCGACGGCTCCCCGCCAGCCGAATCTCTCTATGCGGGTCACGACTTCGCGACACCCTCGCCGCCGGCCGAGGCCTCGCCCTCGACAAGTGCGACCTTTTCCATGAACAGGCGCCGCAGGATCGGCATACGGCGCTCCTGTCGCTCGAGCGACCACATCACGAACGCCCACTTCTTCTCGAAGTCGTAGACGCTTGGAAGCGACGGTCTAAAGCCCTCGAACTCTTCGCGCATAACCGAAAGCTGCCACGCAAGCGCGTGCGTCCTGTACTCAAAGCCGTCCATGAACCTCTCGGCGACCTCGGCCATCGTGACGGCATGGCGCTTCTGGTAGATCTTCAGCGCATGGGCGAAGTTGCCGAGATAGAAGTTCGCGAGCGCAAGCAGGTTCTCGTCGGAGAACGAAATATCCGGCCAGCCGAAACTACCGCGCACAGAGCATGTCGCGACGCTCTTTGGGACGACTCGCTGGCGGATGATGTCGTACTCGAACTCGTAGATCTCCTTGCCGACGCCATAGAGCGGAGACTGCGTAGCGGGGTCGTACTTCTTCATCGCCATGTTCTGCGCTGCCGCGTCGCCCATCAGCGTCGCAAGCCCGAGGACGACATCCTTCTCTTCGACCGAGGCGTCGTCGGCGTTGCAAAAGTAGTTCGCGGGAATCGAGTCCATCGGCTCGCCCTCGCAACGCTCGCGGATGTAAAAGTCAAGCGGCCGGCGCCCCTTGTGCGGACGACGCCTAAGGAGCATGTAGTTCGCGCTAAGGGTGAGGCCGAGAGCCCTCAGGACGCCGATGCGGGCGAGCATGTAGCTGCCATAGCCACGTCGGGCGCTCGAAAGACGCTTTTCGATCAAACTCTTCTCGAGCGGGCTGCGGTTTGTTTTGTAGACGATTTCGCGCGTCCTGCCCTTCCCAATCGGTACGTCTACGGCCTGACGAATCTCGTACACGTTCGCATAGATGACGATCTCGTCCCTTGACATGAGCCCGCGAAGGTTGGAGAGAAGCACTTCGCTGCGCTCGTCCGCGCCAGGGTGCATTATTGCACGACCGCCGACATAAGTCGCGCCCGGGAGCGCCGTGCGGCGGTCGTCGAACGCAGGGGTCGAACCCTCACCAGCGACGGCGTAGATCTCGCCCGTGATGTACATGTAAAGCGTCTCGGTGAACGCGACTGACGTCTCGTTGGCGAACTCTGGGCGCGTCAGCAGCGACTCGTAGAGCGAAAGTATCTCCTGCGTCTTCTGTATGACGCCAAGCTGGCCGAGCCTCCCGAGCGCGACGGACTCCATCAATCGCTCAAGCTCGGGTATGAGCCGCTCGAGCGCAACGCCGCGCCTCATGCCGAAAAGCTCGATCTCATGGTGTCCGCGATACTTTGGCATGCGGCAGAACGAGCACGGCTGACCCTCGTAGACCGAGACGAGCTCCTTAACGCCGCGCACGAACTCTGCTGGATCGTCCTGCGCAAGCGACGCGAAACGGCGCAGCTCCGGAAAAGTGAGGAAGTGGACGCCTCGCGCGGAATGGTAGTAGTTGAGCTTCGTCGCGATGCGCTTCTTCGAGCCAGCAAGCGCGACTTTCATCTCGGTCTCCGTCCAGGCGAGCGGCTTTACGCGCCACTCCTGTCCGAGTTCGCGATAGTGCGCGAGCGTCGTCTCGTTCCTGTCGCCCATCACGATGACGTTCATTGCGAACCCAAGCGAGCCGAGAAGCCACCCGTCGGCGGCGTAGAGCTTGGGCGAAGGAACGTCGCGCTGAGAAATCTCTATCGTCTCGCTCACGACGTTCGCACAGAGGATGCAGTGCATCAGCACGTCGCCGCGGCGAGAGGACGGGAGGCGAGATATCTTCCAGAAGCGGCCGTCGAGGAGCGGGAACGCCGCGACGGAGTGGTTGCCCGTCGTCATCGTGAACACGCGCCCGACCTTGCCATGCCGCAAATCGCGCTTCTCGGCGACGAGGACGCTCGGCCTCTCGCCAAGGTGGGTGGATATGCCCTTCTCGAAGATGAAAGTGTCGTCGCCAATATCCCACGCGCGAAACACGCGCTCGCGTCCCATGGCCACGGTCTTCACGCAGCCCGGGCGTCGCACGCCCGTCTGGCAGACGCGGCGGAGAAACTGGCGAATCGCGTTCATCCCCTGTCGTGATCGTGTCCGCACGAGCAGCCCTCGTGGCCGTGGCTTCGCCGCATCTCGGCGATGAGGTCTTCCGCGAGCGCGCCAACGGCGTCAAGACCGGCGTCGTCCGCGGCGGAAAGAAGATTCTGGAGCGCAGGCAACACCCACTTGCAGAACTGCGGCTGTCCGACTGACGCAAGACGCCCGTAGGCGCCAAGACACTGGACGAGACGCTGGACGGCGGCAAAGGGAAGGATATTCTCGATCTCGGCGCGGCCGCACTTCTTCGCATACAGCGCGATAAGAGCCCGCCGCCCGGCATCGGTGAAAGTAACATACGGATCGTAGACGAGCGACGCGAGGTCGTAGGCCGCAGGGCCGAGTCGCATGCCCTGGAAGTCGATGAACCTTGGCTTGCCGTTCTTCCAGAGGACATTCGTAGACTGGAAGTCTCGGTGGACGAGAGCCTTCGGCTCCTTCTCGAGGATCTCGGCAACCTTTTCAAGCTCGGCTTCTACGTCCTTCGGCATCTCGCGCCGGAAGCGCGAGCCGAGGCAATACTTGTGGAAAAGACCCCTCTCCCACTCCCAGGTCTCGTCGTCGAAACCAGGCAGGAGATTGAGCTTGACAAGCTCTGGATCGTCGCCGAGCGCGTTAAAGCGCACGAGCTCCTCAATGACCTTGGCATAGTCGTCGATGGACATCTTCTTCTCGCCGCCTGCGTCCTCGAGGACTAGGGCCTTGATGCCAGGCAGATCGGCAAGCACTTCGGGAACAGGAACGCCACGTGACTTGAGGAAGCGCGCATGACTGGCGTAGAGACCGTTCTCGTCGCGGTTGCCGTCGTCGTAGAGTATGATTACGCCCTTGTCGCAGCGGAAGAACACGCGCTCGCTGCCCCTCGCGCCGATAAACTCGACGCTGGAGTCCGGCTTGGAGCCCGCTGCCTCGAGCGCGGCCTTTACCTGGGGAATGTCGGTGAAGGCGTTGTCGTCGCCGTCGCGGTTGAGGTCGATGTAGCTCGGTATCGTGCCTGCGTCCGTCCACAGCATCTCGCGGCTCTTCAGGGCCTTCACGAACCTTCCGTGCATCATCGCGTCTTCATACGCCGAGACGATTGACGAGAACCCGTCCGGTTTGACGAAGTCGAGGATCTCTGGCTTGAGCACGGTGATACCGCAGTAGGTGTACGTTCCGTCGCATCCGGCGTCCTGGCTGCGCCAGTTGGTGACGAAGCCGCTTTCTGGCTCGACCTCAATCGTGCGAGGGCCAGACTCAGAGACGAGGGCGACGCCAATTACGGCGTTGCTGTCGAAATTACGCACCTTATCGAGCGGGTTCGGCGCGTTCTCGACCACGATGTCGCCGTTCACGAGATAGAACGGCTCGCCCGCGATCCACTCGCGCAGTGGGTTCAGCACGCCGCCGGTGCCGAGGATCTCTGGCTCGTAGCTGATCTTTACCTTCACCTTGTCGCCAGCCGCCACCGCGCCGCGACGATAGCCGTCGGCCCAGGCCTTTACCTGCTCGTGCAGGCAGTGGGTGTTGAAGGCGATGTCGTCCACGCCCCAAGACCGGAGCATGGCGACGATGCGTCCAAGCATCGGCTCGCCCCACACGGGCATGAGCGGCTTCGGCGTCGCGCACGTAAACGGCCTAAGCCGAGTGCCGTGGCCCGCTGCCAGGACAATCGCCTTGCGAACTTTCATCTGCAACAAATCCCCCTGCATGTCATGCCGTAGATTATACCATAAGTCAGTCGCATTTCACAGCCCAAGTTAAGCCGTCAGCGATAGACTGAACGCGGACGCTGCATCTTGACCTTTGGCTCTTCAAGGAAAAGCGAATACCACTGTTCGCCAATCCCAGAGTTGTTGAAGTGGGCGACCTTGTTGTTCATGAGGCACTCGTGGTTGCGCTTCAAGGTCGCGTCGTCGGAGTTCTTGAGCGCCTCCGTGAGCGCCTTGAACGCCTCGTCGACCTTGCCGCGGTTGACGAGTATCCAGCTCCATGTCGCGGCCAAGAGGACGTTCTGGTTGTAGCGGAGGCGCCGAACGCCCTTGCGATAGGTCTTCTCCATCTCCGCGATTTCCACGCCCAGCATCTGCTGGCGGGCAAGCTTGATTGCGACGGTAGTCGGGTCGAGGAACATCGCCTTTGGCATAAGCTCATCGACGCGCTTGAAGTCCTTGATCATCCAGTTGAGCTGGAGCTGCGCCGTCGCCATCTGGCGCTCGATCATCGGCACCCACAGGCGATACTTGCGAAGGTTCTCTGTCTCGGCAAGCGCCTCCTTCACGAAAACGCGCGTGTCGTCGGCAATCTCCTTCTGCGCGGCCTGGATCGACCCCGGCGGCCGCATCTGCCAGCGCTGCATCTTCTGCTGGAGCCGCTTCTGTCCGCCTTCCAGTATGCCTTGCACCTTCGCCATGTCGGCCTTGACCTTCCGCTGGATGAAAAAGCCGAACGCCGCCTGAAAGACGCCAAACGAAACAAGGCCGAGAAAGATGCTCCACCCCATGCCGAGGTCTGCGGCGTAGTGCGCCGCCGAGAAGCCGCCGAGAGCGACGGCAATTGCGATGAACAATGTAATCATGTTGGTATTATACCATAAATTCCCGCTGTAGAGATTTACCCTTGGACGAGGTTTTGCACCGACGTGAGAAATGTCTCCTTGGCCGCCTTCGCATCTATGCGCGGGAACGCACCGTTGTCATAGAGGACTTCGCCGCCGACTATCGTCTCGACGACATCACTCGCATGCATCGAATGGACGACGAGATTCGGAAGGTCGAAGCAAGGCGTGAGGTGCAGGCGGTCCAAGTCGACGACACAGAAATCTGCCTTCTTCCCGACTGCAATCTCGCCAATGTCGCCCCTGCCCAGCGCCTTTGCGCCGTTCTTCGTCGCCATCTCGATGATGTCCCACGGCGAGAGGGCGGTCGGGTCGTTTGCAAGCCCCTTGTGGATCAGCGAGGCAAGATGCATCTCCTCGAACATGTCGAGGTTGTCGTTCGAGGCAGTGCCGTCCGTCCCGAGCGCGACATTCACGCCAAGTTCCATTGCCCTGGGCACGCGCGCAAAGCCGCTTCCAAGCTTCATGTTGCTCGTCGGGTTGTGGACGAGCGAGACTCCCTTCTCGGCCATGATCCTGAAGTCGTCGTCCGTGCACCATACGCAATGCGCGGCATATCCGCCGCAGTCAAGAATACCCGTTTCGGCAAGATAGGCAATCGGCGTCTTGCCATGGCGGGCGATGCACTCTTCATGTTCCTTCTTCGTCTCGCTCACGTGAACGTGAAGCGGACGTTTAAGCTCCCTGTTCGCCGCCGCAAGCGCGCGGCAGAACTTCTCGTCTGTAAGATACTCGGAGTGGACACAGATATCTGCCGCAAGATGACCGCCGAGCGGCATCTTGGCAAAATCGATACACTCGTCGAGGCGGCCTGGAACGAATGAAAGCCCGACCCTGCACACGTTGCCGCGCATCCCTGTCGCCGCAAGCGCATCAGCGCCTGCGCGAGTGTGCTCGTACATGTCCGCGACACACGTCGTGCCGCCCGCGAGCATTTCCATAGCGCCCCATGTCATCCCCGCGGCGACGTCTGCGTCTGTCATCTTTGCCTCGATGGGGAAAATCGCCTCTTCAAGCCAGCGCTGAAGCGGAAGTCCGCCGCCAACCCCGCGCACGAGCGTCATCGGCGCGTGGCAATGGCAGTTAATAAGCCCAGGGATAACTAGGCGCGATTGGTGCGTCGCGTCTGGCGCATGGCGCAAGTCAATCTTGGCAATCGTGTCGCCCTCGATATCAATTGAACCGAATCCAACCGTTCGATTCGGCAGAAGCATAAAGACGTTTTCAAGTTTCATTTATGTTTTCCTTTTGAAAGATTTTTAACGCAGAGTCGCAGAGTCGCAGAGAACGCAGAGTGTTTTATAGGTTTTGAAATGTAATTTCTTTGTTGATGACAATATTTACCTTCATAATTCCTTCTCTGCGCACTTCGCGTCTCTGCGTCTCTGCGTTAAAACCTAAACTGCCGATTTGATATTTTCCCTCAAAACAGCCGAGACGGCAGCATCTATCTTTTCCGGTATTAATATCGGCAAGGCGTGTTCAGAGCCAGGCACCATCGTCATCGACGCCTGCGGGAATATCGACTTGAGGTACGCGGCGTTTTCGGCGCGCACGATTCCGTCGCGCTCGCTCTGGAAGATCGCAACCGGGCACTTGAGCCGCCCCGATTCCTTTAGTGCCTCAAGCGCGGCGCGGAGATCAGTCTCACGCAAGTAGCCGAGCCCTCGGGCGAGATTCCGCTCCTCGTCGAGTATGTATGGATTCGGCTTGCCGTCGGGGATTCCAAAGAACCCTTCGCCGTGCGTCATCTTGAGCCCCAACTCAAGCGCGGCAAGTCGCCTCTCCGACATTCCCGCCCAACCGTCGTCCTTCATCATCCTCGCCGTCGCAGCGACAAGTACGAGCCCCTTTATCTTCTCTGGGTACGACACGGCGAGGCGAAGTGCGGAGCTTCCACCCATCGACCACCCCACGAGAATGACGCCATCTTCCGCCCCGACCGCCTTTTCGGGAAGTCCTTCCAGCTGATCAACGTATGAGAACACGCGGTCGCGCGGAAACGCGCAAAGATCCCACGCCTGCTCGCTCGCGGACCAGCCGTTAAGGACAAAGGTCTTCACATTCCCTCACGATCCGCCGCGCAACGGCGAGCTTGGTCATAAGCGGCAGACGGTCGACGGAGCCGTCTTTCCTAACAAGAGTCACGCGATTGGTGTCAACACCAAAGCCGGAGCCCTTCTCCGTCACGTCGTTCGCCACGATCATGTCGAGGTTCTTCTCGCGGCACTTGCGCCGCGCTTCCGCAATGACGTCGTTTGTCTCTGCGGCGAAACCCACGAAGATGGTGCTTGCGCGCGCTATGCGCGCTGGTGCCTGATGCTTGGTGGGGCGAGCGACGGTCTTCAAAATATCGGGGTTGCGGACGAGCTTGAGCGTGTCGGACATCTGCCCCTTCTTGAGCTTTCTCGACGCGCACTTCGCTGGCCGCCAGTCCGCAACCGCCGCAGTGGAGACGAAGACCTGGGAGCATTGCGAGGTGCGGTCGGCACGGAGTGCCGCCCCTACCGGTAGGGGCGTGTCTCCGACGCGCCCGCCAGAATCCCCAGTCGGCAGGGGCGTGTCTCCGACGCGCCCGCCGAAATTAAGAGCCATGTCCCGCGAACTGTTAAACAACTCCTTTTCGACGGCGGCGAGCATCTCGCGTGCGCTCGTCACGTCGATTCGCCTGACGCCCTTCGGCGTCTTGAGCGATACAGGGCCGGCAACAAGGGCGACTTCGTGACCGCGCATCGCCGCAACGCGCGCGACGGCGAAACCCATCTTGCCGGTCGAAGGATTCGAGAGAAACCTCACCGGATCAAGATATTCACGCGTAGGCCCTGCTGTCACGACAAACTTCATCGCTCATTCCTTGTTGAAAGGCTGCGACCCGCCCTGGGCGAAAAAGCCGAGCTTCTCCGCCTTCAGCGCCGCGGCCATGAAGGAAAGATGGTCCTTCTCCGCGAGACGCCACACCTCGGCAGCGGTCAGAGACGGCTTCGGCCCGATTAAAGGACATCCCGATGCGGCGACAAGCATGCGGACAGCGACAGGCGTTACGTCCGCGCCGTCGTGAAACCACTTCCCGCCCTTCTGCGTCGACACGAGCGATACGGCGCGGCTCGTCGTGCTCATGCCATTCGTCGCGTACAGTTCGACAAACGCGACCGCCGCACATGTAAGGTACACCTCGTTCGTGGACGCGAGCGAAATCGCGTGATCGACTTCATTCTGCACGCTCGGCTCGAGGACATCTTCGTCCACGAGCGGCTGTGCAGTAATGACTGCGGCGGCGACTATGAGAGAGCAGAACATGCGAGATCGCAGAGTTTGTCTATTGACGGGTCGTCCGTCAGCTGGTGGAGAAAATTGCGGCGAAACTCGAGGTGATTGCGCTCGCGGCAAATGCGCCGCGAAGTCTGGAAGTGAAGCCCAGAAAGCATCCAGCCGACCTGAATCAAGACGAAGTCGGAAAGCGACGTTATGTCTTGATAGGCGACGGGCATTAGCTTCTCTATGCAGTCAACTACGACGGGGTTCGGCGGGGCGCTGATAGCAAGGTTCCAGAACGCGCGGGAGTCGCTCTTCCAGTCGGTGTGCTCAACCTGGTCTTCGAGGACGCGGAAGATGTCAAGCTTGTCGGCGTCGCGCACCGTGTGCGAACATGCCTCGGTGAGCTTGTCGAGCCCTTCAGGTATGTCGCGCCTGTTGTGGTAGAGAACGGCGTTAAGGATCGCGTCGCGTTTCCGCGCGTCGGGAACAAGCGCATCAAGCCAGCCCTTCTCCTTCACGATGTCGTGGGAAAAGACGGCATGGTCCACCGAATCGGAGTCGCGGAAGGTATTGTAGAGCTTAAGCTGCTCGTAGCGCCCAGTGTCGTGGAGAAGTGCCGCAGCAAGAGCTAACTCGCGCGTCTCGGCGTCGAACTTCTCGCCGTCGGCGATTAGCTCCGCGTTCTTCACGACAAACCCGGTGTGGATGCGCTTAAGGCGCATCAGTTTCGGCAGGGTCCCGTCCGGGCTCCTGTATTCATCGACGTATCTGTCGTAGAGCTTTGTCAGTTCCTCAAGCATGACAGACTCACTCCGAAATCCTTACGCTAACGGCGCCTGTTCCCTTGCGCGGGGCGTGCACTTCGCCTGTCTGGTGCATTTCGATCTTCGACGGCCGGGCAACCAAATCCTTCACGCGTCGCTTCGCACCGTCGTCGGCAGCCAAGAAGTACCATGCCGCAAATACTGCGGCGGAAAGCAATGCTACGAAAAGGACAAGCTTCAAGGCACCGGACAGCTTCCCTCCGTCGCTCGTGTCGCGCTTCTTCGTCCCCGCCTCGTGCAGCGAGATGGGCGTTATGCCCTGGCGGCGCAACTCCGAATACACCGCGTTGCGATCGGCGACTTCGATAGTCGTCTCGGCCATCTTGCCGTCGGCGGTTCTGTATGCTACGTCGAATTTCATACGAGCTTTATCCTCTTCCAGCCACCATTATACCATCTTACGAGCGTTCCTGCACAGATTACCACAACATAAACGACCATAGTTCCCCAAAGCGCCGTCATTGTGTTGTGCCATTTCGCAACCACCCAGACGAGCGGCAACCAAAGCCCGAAGGCGCAAAAAGTCATCCACCACATGACGAAATGCGTGTCGCCCGCGCCCTTTAGCGCGCCTGAGACGATGACGTCCGTCGCGTCGAACACCTGCCACGCAGCCATCAGCAAGAAGAGCCAGAAGCCAAGGGCGTAGAACGTTGAGAGCTGCACACCTGGGGAAGCGAAGAGCGAAAGGATCGGCCGGTAGAAGGCGACCGCGAGGGCCGAAAGGACAGCGACGAGAGAAAGCCCGAGGAAGAGCGTCCGCATCGCATCGCGGTGCGCCGCGGCGGAATCGCCGCGCCCCTGGGCCTGCCCGACGAGAGTGGCGGCACATATCGAAAAGCCCTCCATCGGCGCAAAGAGGAAGTAGTTCACCTTGAAGCAGGCGTTCGAGACAGCGAACTCCTGGTCGCCGATGCGGCCGGTAACGAAGACGAATATAGTGAAAGAAAGGATATTGAGAGCCGAATACGCGCCGCTCGGTACGCCATAGCGAAGCACCTTCCCGACGAGCGGCCAAAGGCGCGGCACATCTGCCGCGCCACCGACGCGAAGACGGCGAAGGTCGCATTCGGCGCACCACGCGAGAACCCCCCACTGAACGAACATCGCCGCGACAGTCGCGTATGCGGCACCGGCCATGCCGAGACGCGGACAACCGCAAAGCCCGAAGATCAGGATTGGGTCGAGCGCAATGTTCACGGCGTTGCCGAGAACGTTTACCCAAAAGACAAGCCGCGTCTTCCCGCGGCCAGTGAAGTACGACGATGCCGCCATCTGGCCGCAGAGCGCAATTGCCCCGACCGAAACGATGGCATAATAAGAAGACGCGCGCGCGACGACAGCCGGATTTTCCGACATGAAGGGGGCGGCCATAAGCCCGAGTGGAATTATCGCAATCGCGAGAATACCGGCGGCAAGCGTTATGACAAGCCCAGCGCGGTAGCTCATCCTAATGCCGCGCGAATCGCCAGCGCCATGGTACTGCGCGACGAAAGTCCCCGAATACGCGACGACCGACTGGAAGAACCCCATCACAAGTATCGCGAGCATCGACGCGGGGAGCGACGCCTCCAGACTCTCAAGCGACTCGCGTGCAAGAAACACTCCGTCTACGAATTGCATGATCGCGTTATTGACCATGCCGAGCGCGAGCGGCCAGACGAGCCGCAGTATCTCAAGATACCGCTTCATTGTCCCCTTTCGCCGCCGGGAGCGACAGCGTGAAGACGCACCCGCGAGGGCTGTTCGCCCGGACGGTGAGATCGCCGCCCATCGAACGCGCGAACTCGCGGGCGGTGCAAAGCCCAATGCCAAAACCGCCCTTTCCCGACTCGAGTACCGTCTTGGCGCGGTAGTAGCGGTCAAATGCCCTCGCCATCTCGCGCTTCGACATGCCCTGCCCCTCGTCCACGAATTCGACGCAGACGAAGCCGTCTTTACAGAAGAACCTGACGCGAACCGGGCCATACGGAAGCGCATACTTGAGGTCGTTGCCTATCAAGTTCCACAGTATCTGGACGACGAGCGTTTCATCCCCCACCGCCACAAAATTGGGGACAGGCCCCGCGAAAGGGCCGTTTTTCAAGGGTTCCGTGGGGCCTGTCCCCACTTCGATAGGTATATCCGACCCGTCTGTAACGTCTCGGATGTCCTCGCGGAAGAGCGCGTAGGCCTCTTTATAGCACTTGACGAGGTCTACTTCGTCTCGCTGTGGCTTGGGGCGCTTCCCTCCCAGCCGAAGGAAGTCCTTGATGTTGGCGACTAGGCGGATCATCCGCTCGTTGAGAATCTTCGCCTCTTCGGAGTTCCGCCCTATGGAATAGCGCATGCCGACGAGCGGCGTCGTGAGGTCGTGCGCTGTCGCCGCAAGAAAATCGTCGCGCGAACGCACATAATCGACAAAAAACCTCGCCCCGAGGAAGGTGATGCCGACGAGGACAAGCAGAAAAATTGGACCGAAAAGATAGAACATAAACGCGTAGTCGCGCTCTTCGATATCGGTCCAGCGCGCATAGACCGTCTCGCCATCCTTCTCGCCTACGCCACGAGCCCATACAAGACGCCCGCCCTCAAATATGCGACATCCCCACATGTCGCGACTCTTCGTGCCGCTTTCAGGATTCCAGTCCTTCCACGACATTTCTGCTGGGTAGTCTCCGAACTGCGCCACGCCACGAACAACGCCACGTCCACGTTCCCAGACAAAGTCAGCCAAAAGTGGATCCTCACGCATTGCCTTCGCCGCATGTTCAGACGCAGCGCGGACACGCGCTTTTTCGTCGCGCACGATAATCGGAACGTCATTAAGCAGAAATCTGACGCCTAGCGCCACGACCACGACAGTCGGTAGACTTAGGGCGGCGACGCTCCGCAGCAGTCTCCAGTTGCCGCCGTACATCTTAAATCCCCATCAATTCCCTTGCGCGGGCGAACTCGGCGGAGAGGTCTACCTTGCGGCGGCCGTCGACATAGCCCTCGCGGCGGAGATTCTCGACAAAGCGGCGGAACTTGTGGGGACCGGGCTTCAGGTTGTCGAGAGCAACGACCTCGGCTGAGCCAAAGGTACACGCTTCGGAAAGCATGCCAGTAGATTCGGCAGTAACATAGAGTCGCTTCGCGAGCTGCACAAACGCTGGGATCGGGTTGAAATGGTCCTTTGAGTAGATGAGCTTGTAGCTCCACGGATAGGAGTCGACAAGCGCCTCTACATCGGCTGGCGTGCGACGAGAGGTCGTAACGACAAGCTCGGCGCCCTTGTTCGCCGCGAATATCTCGTCAAGACGCGACTTCATCCACTCGACGGTCATGGAGGAACACTTGTTCGGCCCACCTACGATTACCCCAACGAGGTTGTCGGTCTCGCCCTGATAGCGCTCCTTGAACGAGACAACGCCCTTCTCATAAAAGTCTGCGTCGTTGGCTACGAGGTTCGCCGGAATCTCGACGACGTTGGGAAGCTTTGCCGGATTGTCGAACGTCGGCACGAGAATGCAGTCAAAAGTAGAGAGCCGGTAGCCGCGAGGATAGAGAACTACGCCGCACTTCGCGCCAGGGATCTTCCGCGCGAGCGACTTCGCAGCATAAAAAGTCCCAGAGCCAGTACCAATTATAGTGGAGGAGTTGGTGAGTGGGTGAGTGGAGGAGTGAAGGAATTCGTCCAGACCTTGAAGAAGCCCCACAGTCCTTATGCCAAGCCGGTCGAAGAGATAGCTAAGCATCTTGTGGAACGGCGACTTGAACTTCACCGGCACAAGCCGGAAGTCGAGACCCAGCGCGCGGGCGAACGCCTTTGACTGGTTTTCGTGCCCGGCCTTTCCGTCGGTAAGTACAATGGCTTTACCGTTGTTCGTCATACGATTCCCGCAGGTATGCGCATAGTCTTCCGGCATGCGCTCTTCAAGAGTTCCTTCACGGCCGCACGCATCTGCCGCTTTGCCGCGCCCATCGACGCCTTTATCGTGCAGCCCGCCGCCTTGCGGTGACCGCCACCTCCAAACTTCGCGGCGAGAACAGTTGCGTCCCAGTCACCGCGCGTCCTTATCGAGCAGCGAGTCTCCTTCGTGCGATCTGGAATCTGGTAGAAGAAAAGAGCAATTTCGTTCTTCGCGACAGAGCGCGGAATCTCGATTATGTCCTCGGCCTCTGCCTTAGTGCCGCGCACCTCGCGGAAGTCGTCGCGCGTAAGCGAGACTTCGGCGACCTTCCTGTTCTTCCAGATATGGAGCGAACGCCACGCTATGCGCTTGAGCTCTATTGCCTTGCGCGGGAAGGTTCCGTATATGACGTCGTTTATGAAAGCGGTGCGCACGCCGTACTTGAGAAGATCACCCGCCGCACGCAGGGTGCGCTGGCTCGTCGAATCGTAGGCGAAGCGGCCTGAATCCGTGATCATCGCGACCCAAAGCGCCTCGGCAGACGCGCGGTCGAGTTTCCACTCCATCCACTTCGCAACGCGCCAGACTATCTCGCCCGCGCTCGACGCCGCAGGGTCGACGATCTGCACATCGCCAAAAGAGCCGTCATTCGTGACGTGGTGGTCGATGCAAATGCACTTGAGCCCCTTCGCGACCGGCTCGACTTCGGGCGGCATGCGGCTAAACGAACTGCAGTCCACGGCTATAAAAAGGTCAAAGCCACCGCCAAGACGCCGACGGGCGCCCTTCAGCTTGCGCACGGGAATCAAGTCGGTCGCGCCTTCAAGGAAGCCGGGCTTCCCGAGCGCGTTGAGGTCGGCTGTCGCCCATGCGTCCTTGCCCGCGTTTCTCAAAAGCCGAGCGAGGGCGATCATCGAGCCAAGCGAGTCTCCGTCGGGGCTCAGGTGCCCCGAAATGAGAATCCGCCTTGCGCTCGCAATAAGCTTCTTTGCGGCGTCATAGTTTTCCCGCTTCGCCATAGGTAAATAATTATACCATAATTTTGGCCCTTGGGCCTTCCGGCGAGGTACACTGCAGGCGGCAGCGGAGCGCTATGGCTACTTTACGTCCGAGGAGGCGCTTTGAGACTTTGACTCACCGCCTGTGGAATCGAAGTCGCCAATCTTGTAGGTCTGGTTCGGCTGCGGCGGAACGAGACCATGCTGCGAGCCCTGGACCCACAATATCGACTTCGGCGTCTTGATAGCGTTGAAGAGCGCGGCCTGCCCAGACGGCGGGCAGACATAGTCGCCAAGGCCTGCGCGCGGAATCTCAACCGGGCATTTGGCGCGGGCGATGTGCGAGATGGCGTCGAAATACTCGAGTCCAGGTGCGTACTTGACGAACCAGCCGCCGTGGAGACGGCCGCCCGGCTCGGTCGCGGAGAAGTTGCACCCCCAGGAGATCGACGGACGCGCGAGCGACACATTGGGATCGAGTCCCGCGGCCCAGGCAGTCTGGAGTCCGCCTTGGCTGCCGCCTTCAGCGACGAGATCCTTGCCGTTCCACTCGGGCAAGGACTTCACGTACTCAAGCGCGCGCATGACGCGAAGCGCCATGAAGCGAAAATAGGATGTCTCGGGCTTTGCGTTTTCGTCGGGCGAGAAGGCATACGTGTAGCCCTCGGGATGGATGCCCTTGCCAAACTCGTCATAATACGACTGCTCGCGACCAAGTTCGTAGCCGTGGGCGTTGATTTCGAGGAATATCTCGTTGCGCGCCTTGCAGGTCCAAGCCGCCCACTCGGGGCATCCCTGCTTGTAGAACCCGTAGCCCTGGAAACCGCAGCGCGCCTTGCAGCTCTTCGGCTCGGCACCATCGGGTATGAAAAGGTAGCCAGAGACAGGACGCGGCCCGTAGCAGTCGACGTAGAGCTCGTATATCGCTACGCCATGGGAGGTCTTCACTTCCTTGCGCGTTGCCTTGAGGGGAACGGACGCGAGAAGCTGCCTCTGCTTGTCCCACCACTCGTCGAAGTCCTTCGGCTCGGGCGTGAACCTGCCGATCTTGTCGACGTCCACGCCAGCACCGCCGTCGAAGAACACGTCCTTCAGGAATCGCTGCCAGTTAGGAGCGCCGGGGGCGGTTTTATCACGCACGACCTTCTTGCCGTTGGCGTCTACGACATACGCCTCAAGCCGCACGAAGCCAGGAATGCAAAGCTTCGTCGTCACCTTGCAGACTTCTCCCGACTTGAACGGCACCTTGCCAGACTCGACCTTGCCGTCGTCGCCGGTGCGCTTCCAGTTGACCATGTAGCCGGCGTTCTCGAGCTCGGCCGGGACCTCGGACGCGACAAGCGTGAAGACGATCTGCTCGCCGGACTTGTACCCCACTGGATTGTCCTTGTCGGTGCGCCCCTTGAGGAGCACTCCGTCCCAGGCGTTTGCGAAGACTACGGACGCGGCAAGCGCCGCGGACAGCATTACGGCAATTTTCTTCATGGCTTGAATTATACCACAACCCACAACGATGCGGCAAATCCAACAATGCCCGACCCGGATCCGAACATTTTACGGGTCGAAGACGAGGATTCCGAAAGCGCTTTCGTCGGAGTAGGGGCGCTTGGGGTTGCCGACCCAGTAGAGGGCGTGATCGCGACGGCCTCCTCCGTCGTCATCCTGCACACTGATGTTGAAGCCAATGCGGTCGGGTCGGGACGTCCTGCCCATCGCGGTCCAGGGGACATAGAAGGTGTAGAGCGTGAGCTTGGACGATTCGGCCTGGTTCGGCAGCCCGACTGTGAACGGCATCGTGCAGCCCGACCACCAGACGTTAGCCGTCCCCTTCTTGGCTAGATGCTTCCGGTCGACGCGGAAGAACGTGTTCGGATAGCCGGAGTAGTCGCTGTTTGCGGCGCCATTGGCGACAAGGGCGAACTCGCCGCCATGCCTCAGATGGACGCCTCCGTCCGCGCGGCTGTCGGGCAGACGCGCAAACTCGGCATCGATGAAAATCTCGACGGCATCGTCGTCCCACGCGGCGCACGAAACCGCGTTGGAGGGACAGGTGTCTGCGCGACGCGCATCGTCGTCAAGGACGACAACCTTGACCGCGAGTCCGGCGTCGTCATAGGTGCAGCTGAACCAAAAGCTCAGGTCGTCATCGCCAGCGGGCGGCTGCGTCTCCGCGTCTACGACGCCGTTCGTGACGGAAACGAACACGCCGTGCGGCCCGAACATGTCGATGGCGGACGGTACTTCTTTGGAATAGTGCGCGTGGACGACAGGCGCATCCGAGAGAGAGCCGGTCACGCAACCTGCGGCAAGGAGGGGTAATAGCAGTACGAGGCATTTCATTCTCATGCAGATATTATATCACAACTTCACCAACCGCATCACAGCGCAATAGGAAGCGCTTTCGTCTGAGAATGGTAATATCTAACGGGTCAGCAAAAAAGAGAGGAAGGCCGTGGGGATCGACGAAGACGAAAAACAAACTGCACCACCCCCATGGGGGTGGCCGCCGCGGCAGAAAGAAAACGCCCACGG
>Ga0265298_10003530_pt1 | contig 20601 bp, 17 predicted proteins | sample AusTroGonzalo_MG_3_FD_193486 | JGI IMG/M metagenome (GOLD analysis project Ga0265298, IMG submission 193486) | Bovine rumen microbial communities from tropical cattle in Woodstock, Queensland, Australia - Gonzalo_01 | ecosystem: Host-associated > Mammals > Digestive system > Stomach > Rumen ... | reverse complement strand
GCTGAACATGGCGGCAACTCTTCCTCTCAAGGCAATCGGCAAGGGATTTGCCATGCTGGATGATAAGACTTACAATCGGATCATCGATTCTCAAATCAAATTTGAAACCGATGATGATGGCGACCAGGCATCTTATCCTTTCGGTTTGCCTTATATCAGTCAGAATGATTCCAGGATCGCATACCATGAAATTATTATGGATATCGTCCAGCATGCTCAGGCCCCGGTTTATTCCGAAGTCTTTGACGAGGAATCCGAACCGGTCGACTTTGCTGAATCCGTGAAGGAATGGTTCAAAAAATCGTTCGTTCCGGTCTTCCATGAACCCGAACTCGCTTTGGCTGCCGGTTCCGCCCGGAATAATCCTCAGTCCGAATGTGTGCTGGATGGATTTGACGGTTCCGTCCTGCTGGAATACAGTCTTATGGAAAAAATCCTGCACATCGATTTCTTCGATGCAAAGGACAATCCTGAAAAACAGCGGTTCGAAAACTGGAAGATCGCTGACGCCATGGGGCAGATCCTCGGTTCGGTCCGCGATGGTTCTGTCCTGATTCCCATGACGGAATTCAATCCGCGGATCTGTCTGGTCGATCCGGACGGCAATATCCATGCGTTCGAACCTGTCAACGGATGATTCCCATGGCATTGTCGGCTAAATCCATCCGCACCATCCCGCCGGAAAAACTGCCTTCCGTGCTGCTTTTCTGCAGCACGGAAGAACTGGACGGATTTCTGGCGGGGCCGCTTTCCCAGGAAAGAAAGGTTTTTGCCGCGGCGGAACTCTTCCTCCGCTATTTCTTCAACCCGGCAGCGGAGATCAAAGCCATCCTGGACCGCACGTTCACACACCGGGAATCTGATAATTTTCATGCGATTTTTCATGATATTTTTCCGGTCGCCGGAGCCAATCAGATCCCTGCTTGCCTCTGGTCCACAGACGATCCTTTTTCTTCCGCCTGCGAAATCATCCTCCGCAAACAGCTGACTGAACTGTTTTCGGAAGATGATACCGGCGGATTCATCCCCGTCTATTCTCCGGACGGTTCCGGCTATCTGATCCCGTTTCATTTTACCGAAAGGAAAAATGAAATGGATGACGCTCCGGCTGTTTACGATCTGGATGGGCGGCTCGTGGAAAACTGGCTGGAGAACTACCGGAAGACCATCCTGCCGCTCTCCGATTCGGATTGTGTCATCCATTGCCAGCAGGAACTTCTGCCTTTCCCGCTTTCCGGCCCCAGCTTCATGCTGCCGCTTTATCTGGCGGCAAAAAGGAAATTCTCGCCCGGATTCCCTCAATACAACCGTTTCCGCCTCCTTGCAACCGGCGAAATTTCCGGCAACCGGCTCATCCCGGTCAAAACCGCCGAAAAAGCCGCTGCCGTAAGGAATTCATTTCCCGATGCCGTTTTCCTTTACCCCGAAAACATTGAATTCAGCACAAATCCCGCCATGATCAGGCTTTCCTGCTCCGCCGGGCTGCCCGAAGTCATGGAACAAGTCTGCCGCATTATCGAGGCACATTCCCTCATCATTCCCGATTACAGCTATGCCATGAGGCGGCTGAAAAAAATCGAAGAGGAAACCCGGCACGACAACCACAGCCGTTGGGATTTCATGCTCAAACGCCTGGAAACCAATGCCGCAGCCATCAATGAATTCCGCGATCCGGAACTGTACCTGCTATGCCTGATGCTCAAAAGTTCCATCTGCTGTCACATGGGCGATACCCCGAAGGCTTTGGAATGGAACCATAAAGCTAAAGATTTCGCCGCAGAAAATCACTTCGAAAAACAACTCCTCCATCTGGAAGTCGAGGAGCTGATCGATTTTCAGGACCTTGAGGATTTCGATTCCATCCAATATCTTCTCGACAAACAGAATCTGGCCGACAATATTGAACAATTCGGCGATGATGATCTGCGCATGCGTTTTTACGGGTCCATGGGACAGGTCCAGGCCTATGGTTTTCTCTCCGGGATCGAAGGTTTTTCCAAAGAAGAATCCCTCGCTTTTTTCCGGAAAGCCGTTCAATGCGCCTGCCGCATGAATTCGGATGAGGACATCGCGCAGGACCTGAATTATCTCCACCTGTGGCACGCACTTTTCGATCACGGTTCCCCGGCTGAACAAAAGGCATGGCTGGATGCGTCCAATCATATCCGATGCCAGCTTCGGAACCAGCCCGAACGGCAGAAGAAAAACGACTATTTCCTTCGCCGCCAGCGGGCGTTTGCATTGTACCGCCGCCTCTTGCGGGACAAGGCTGTCTTTCCGGATTTCCGTGATCTGCGTCTTCCCGCCGGTCTGGCGGATGATTGGCTGTTTGCCATCACGAACAAATACATTGGCGCCCTGGCCGCTGCTTCCGGCGACAGAAACGGTGCAAAAAAGGAGTTCGATGAAGCTCTGGATGTTTTCAAGGAGAGCCGGAATCCGATCCTGCGCCTTATCCGCATGACGATTCTCGCCGAAGCATGGCGGTCGCTCCGGGATGACAGCTATAAGGAACAGGCTTTGAAGGCTTTGGAATCTTTGCAGACCCGATATCCCCGGCAAACGGAGAAATGGCGCAGCTTCCTCCTCGGAACCGCACCGTTCCCCGGACTCGAATACTGGTACTGATAAGTTGATCTGTTTATGTCGGCCCCCTGCCACGGCTGAATGAATTGTTCTGTGAATTGGCTGTTTTTGTTTCACTACCAAGTGCACAAATTAATCGGGACGCGACTCAACATTCAAACGCTCAGACCATCGGGTTCCATCTTCGGAAACCCCGCAACCATCCAGCAGATCATTGAGTTTTCTGCAGATTTCCTCCGTCTGCAATTTTTGAAGCGGAGGCAACGGATTGAAATGCCCCTCGGTATTACGCGCGACCCGCAGCAACTCGTTCCCGATGAGCGAAGTGTAAGTCTTCCGGCTGACGTCTTTTTCACCTCCGAGAATCTTCTTGAATCGCTCCCAATGATCGGAGATGATTTTTCCGAGATGGCAGAGATAGATATAATCCAGAGGGGATCTCTCTTCAGCCAAGTGCAGAACCCTTTTTGCCTCCCGCTGGCGTTTTGCGATCTCCTCCAGATCTTTCTCTGAGAAACAATCGCTGCACCCATCCTTGAACCATCTGCCTTCTCCGATTTCCTGCTTCAGGAAGTTTTCAATAAGACGCCGGAGCCGGTTTTCGGTTCTGCCCAGTATCTCCCATATCGGGCAGGAGAGATTTTCGTTGAGAAGATATTGTCTGTAGTGCTCGGAAAAACATTGGGGCACATTCGATTCATCACGAATACATAACCCGTAGCGCAAAACATCAGGCATATGATTGCTGTAATCTCTTGCTGTATGGTAAACCGTCCAATAGCAGAAACACTGATAAAGTTTAGGATCAATTTCGCTCATAAGTTGTTTGATGCGTTTGTAATATTGTACATATTCTCCATAACTGTCGTCAATAGCCCGACAAAAAGCATCAGCCGACGAAACTCCGGGGTTTTGCAAAAAGACAGCATTATATTTGGCGAGAAATATTGCAGTAAGATACGGATGCCGTCCAGTCATCTTAATCAATTGTTCCTCATATTCGACAGGGACCTCCGCTGCAGAGTGTAAAAGCATGTCGCGAAAATCATCCTTGGAAAACGGATGCAGGGTATGAGCTTCAATGCTGTCCTCAAAGCCGGAAACGTTTCCGCTCGCCCGAATTTCCATCATTCCCGGTGTGCGGGCCATGCATATCAGGAAAACCACTTTTATCTCGGGGAGTGCCAAGGCAGCACGCTGTGTGATCCCCCTGATGCACTGTATGAAACACGCAGCTTCATCAAGATCGGGCCAGTTACGGATATTATCGAATTCATCGATAACGATCAGGAACCACTTTCGGGGAAAGAACCTTTGAATGAAATACTCCAACAACTGTTTCCCGGATTCATGGCGATGCAGACAATAAAACCAGACCTTGAAAAAAAACTTTTTGAATACGGGAAAATCGTTTACGGTCTTGTCCACCACCCGATTGAAAAAGGTATCTATAGATTTGATTTCTTTGCATTCCTCTCCCAGATCAATGCGGCACGTTTCCCAGTCTCGTTTCTGTGATGCCAATGTTGCCAGAAGTTTGAGCGATAGACTTGTCTTGCCGATTCTGCGCAATCCAACAAGCAACAGCGAACGATGAAGTTCCAATACACGGAGACAATGGTCAATGTCCTCCTTGCGACCGACAAAATGAAAAGAACTAACCGGATCTTTATACGTAGCAAAATCATATTTTTGAATCATCGTTCGGACTCCTACCCCCAATTGTTGGCATTGAGCCAATCGGCGAACAATCGAACTTTGATTCGAACCCGTTTGTCGAAAAACTCAATCGTTCCGTGCTGGCACAAGGAAATCAGGAGATCTTTTGGGGTCTTGACAGGACTACTGAAATGGAACGAATCCTGTTCGAGCAAGCAGCCGAGATCATTATCACTGACGGCGGATGCGGTCGGCGGTTTCCCCGCAAGAGGAGATTCCAGCAGATCGCTCACGGGACACCAGTTACCATCTTTGGCAATCGAAGCGATTTTATAGAGCATTTTAAGAATGTCCTCTTTGCCTATCGAACTTCCCCGGGAAACAGGAATTTGCCAAAGACATTCAAACTCACTGATATTCAAATAATCCAAGTCATGGATGATGATATTTTCCACCTCCTGGATACAGGATTCCGTCACATTCAAATATTTTTTGGCATTCAGGAAATTGACCAGACGGTAGCAGAATTTCTGCGTAAAATAGGGATGACCCGCGGTCAAATCATACAAAAGATTCAGCGCACCGCTGTTGAAGCGGGAACTCCCGTCAGGTTGCAGGATGGGCTCCTCGGCGAGCTTGAAGACCGCTTCTTTGGAAAGATAAAGCAGTCGGTGAGATTTCGTCACCGCCATCTCATTCGGGAATTTTGCTAGGAGGCAGGAGATGGAATTCTGTCCGACGATGAATGCGCTGAAACTCTTGTCCTCCAAACGGGCTTTGATGATCCGGAGCAATTCCCGAACCTGATAAAAGCACTCATCCCCCATCTCGAGGATATCGTTAAGCCTGGTGAATTCATCGATACCGATGATCCAGCGATAACCACGTCTCCGCAATTCCTCGCCGAGTTTCTTGATTTCGAACCCGGGTTGCTCCTGCAAATTCTTCTCCGATGGCGCTGGATAATTCCACGACGATTTTGCGATCTCGTCAATTTTGGTTCTTGCCACCTTAATCAGCTGGTCCGCAAAAATCCTGCACAAATCACCCGCCCTCAAATCGGAAAAGTCCATTTGGGTATACAGCAGTTTGTCGTTTTGGATCTCCCTCAGGATATTATTCTTGATGGACGATTTTCCGGAACGTCTCTGGCCGAAGAGAACATAACATTGACCGAGTTCGTGATTCATGAAATAATCAGTGATTTCCGTAATAAGAGCCGTGCGTCCGACAAACATCGGTCCCGAAATGGGAGTGCCTATGGACCCCGGGTAGGGATTGCTGATTTCGACAAAAGGCCGAATCTGAAGCCCAACGGGAACGACCATCTGACACGAGTGTTTGCGGGATTCGCCTATGACATATTCAACCGTCAAGTGAAGATCAAAATTCTGATCATTCTTCTGGGCTTGGCTGACAACTATCTTCATTTCGAACTCACGAGATTCTCCGCCCTGCAGTGGAGATTCGAAAAAAACGCTTTGGTCTTCGGCATCACCGGCAATGATCATGATCGAGGAAATCGGTGCGGAAACCTCTTTTTCGGAACGGAGCCGAAGGTGCAGAATGATTTGGTCGTTGTCGCACTGATAGCGATCCGGTCCAACATGCCCGATGGAGAGTACTGGGGGAGTGGCGGAAAGTTCGGAGAAATCTTTCCTTTCTCGATCCAGCAGGATGGCGGCAGCGGGGTAGAAATATTCCCCGGAATAAAATGAGACTTCGTCAGCGACAAAGGAGGTGCAAAAATGCTTGAGCAGCGTCTCGACGGTCAGCAGGGATCTGTGCCTCTCGACATAACGGATGTTAGTAATGTATTTTTCCGCCTCCCTCAAAAGGTTCAAGAATTCATCGCGGGCTTGAAGGCTGCTAGCGGACGGCATGTCGAAACGGGACCACAAGTCCAATGTATTGTGAATCGCTGTCGTCGAAAGATTGCCCTGATTCAGCAACTGCCTGATATTGTCCTGATAGGATTTGAATCGACTGATCTGGTCTTCGGAGGGCGGTGCGATATTGACGCCAGCCTCTCGGCAGATATTGAGCGCAGCTTCAGCCAAATCCCGCATGTGGCAATACAGAAAGGGAAGCGACTGGATGAGTGAATCACGTTTCTCAGCGGAAGCACCTAGGCAATCTCGGATCATTTGTTGAACACCGCTGGGAACCCCGTCGTTTATCAAATCGATACACAGATCCATCTGAGGTTTTGCATAGGAGAGGAGCAATAATACCACTGCCGTTTGGGAAACATGACCAGTCGAGGGGTTGAGCCGATAAAGCCAATGAAGGTAGTATTGAAAACTATCACATTGCTCTACAAGAGCCTCTTCAAATTTCAAACACGCACTGAAAAAGAAATACAAATTCAAACTTCGCTTGATCCACCTCGTTCGCTCACTGTTGTCCGGGGAGAAAAAACTCGTATAATAGAGCTCCAAATGCGCCAACGAAACAAGTTTTTCCATTTTGTCTCTTGAGAGGTAACTATAAGTTTTTCCGGGAATTGTTACTTGAGTGATCCGTTTTTTCGTCTCATCGATTTTTTCAAGAACATACTTATCGCGCACTTCGGAATCCGCAGGAATGTTTTCGCTGAAATCCTTTGCCTCCGGCATGTTGCTGGCACTGGAACACAAAAATTCAATATATGGCGAGTTCTCCAGCAAGGACTCGTCATTCACGGGCGTATCGGGATTCTCTGTTGCCTTGCGGTAATATTCGCACTCTTTCCGGTATATCTTGATCTTATCTTTATCCGTTTGATTCTTGATCAATTCTTCCAGCAAGTCCGCAGCTTCACGAAACATCTGGGCTTTGCACAAAAATTTTACTTTCATCTGATCGCAGGATTCCTGCTCATTTTTAGGAAATTCTGCCCGGTGACGATCAAGAAGTTCAACAGCCTGCAAAGGGTCGCCGGTCCGATTGTACAGCGTGGCAAGGTTTTTGATCGCACTCAAGTACTTGAACTCTTTTTTTTCGATGATTTCAAGATACATCTTCATCGCTTTTTCGACATTGCCACTGGTTTCCTCCTTGTAGGCTTCGGCAAAAATCGTTCTTTTCGGGCGAACCGCAACCTCGGTCACGATATCCAGGATTCTTGCAGATGGGTATTTCCCAACCGCGCCAGCGGGCAACTCCTTGACAAATTGAACTTTCTGCCCGGTATGTCCCGCCGACAGCTCCATCTTCAGTGTCTCGGACAGAACGTTCGCGTCCCTGAAAAAGAATGTCTGCTGGGTCACGTTTTCAATCAAAAAACCGAAATGCCGCTCAATGTAGTAGGCAGAAATATACCCTGTCAACACTGACGCAGAATCGCTTTCTCTCTGGCAGTGCTTCAATTCGGCAATTTCGTTGCAAGTAACTCCGACATACTGTTTGTCAATATCCATGACAAGTTCATTCGAGTCTCCCTCCAGAAAAATGCCATGCACTGTGGTTCCGTCCGTCTTGACAACAGAAATTTCGGTGCCTTCCTTCAGATCGTGAATAATTCTTGCAACAACCTTGGAGGAAATTTGTTTTTTTTCAGGACGTTTCAATTTTAACAAAAGTCTTTCGAGAATATTCATTGTCAAACCCACGCCTTCTTTTTTGAATGTGATGGCACCTCTACCGAAAAAAAACGCCATTTGCCTCTCCGCACTGTTACAGAGGTCATTGAATCCATTTCACAGTATTCTTTACCAGTCGTGTAATAGTTAATATATTTCCCAGAGTATCAAAAAACAAGGGCTCTCCCGTTTTTTTTCAATTTTTTTGCTATGGCGGCAGAGGTTTATGCAGAAATCGTCCTTGAGCGTTCCCAAAAACTTCCCGCCTCGCCCCGTTCTCTGCGCCCCGCCCCACCTTCCACCCTGTTTTCCACCCTGTCGCGAAATCTAGCATAGTCTCCGCATCATCTTTTTCTGCAAAAAAACCATATTTCTTCAAAAACCTTTCGGAAAAAGTGTCTCTATCCATCTTATCTCACTGTGACAACCAAACAGAAATGGAGATAAGATCATGGGAAAACGCTTTGCAAGAACCGTCATCATCAATCGCGCCGTGCCGGGGTCCGGCAAAACGACTCTTTCCCGGAATATTGCTTCCTCGCTGAGGGGAGCCGGTCTTTCCATCGCCAATCATTCGACCGATGATTTCTTCATGGCGGATGGACGATACTGTTTTGATCTGACCCGGCTTTATACCTATCATCAATGGAATCGGCTCAGTTTCGAGCAATCTCTGCGGCGGGGAACCGATGTGGTGATCTGCGACAACACGAATCTGCAGCCGTGGCAGTCCGCACCGTATACCGATCTGGCTCGCCGTTTCGGTTATCAGATAATCTTCCTGAACCTGACTCCTCGTGAACTGTGGAAGCATGTTGCAGCGCAGCAGGTGACCGCGGAAAAACCCGATGCCCATGGCGTGCCGGAAGAGTGTCTGGCACAATTCATCCGTGATTTCAATGAATATGATCCGTTGCTGCATCGGGAAAATCCTGTGGATCCTGCGCTTCACCATCACTACATCTGGAACCGGCGCAAACTCTGTCCGGAACCATTTGGTCCTGCCGCCCATTTCGATCTGGATCATCTGGTAACGGTCCGTCCGGCTGAATACCATGAAGCGAAGAAACATATCGGAGAGGATTTTCTGGAACTGATCCGGAAAAGCGCCTGAAACCGGGAAAGGAGTCTGAGCTATGTCTGCGAAACCGAAAATCACCGGAATCCGTCTGAATGTCTGGGGCTGGCTGGTGCTGATCGGCATTCTGCTTTTCTTCTGGCAGGAACTGCTGATGATCGGTCTGATCCTCGGCGGCGCGTGGCTGATTTACCGTCATCGGGAAAAAATTCTGCGATTTTTGCGGAATCTTTCCGGAAAATGATGCCGCCGTTTTCTTATACTCAGTAACCAACGGAAAAACAGGAGGAGTAACCATGAATGAAACAATGGAAAACAAAATGATGAATGAGAATGTGAACGAAATGAACGACGGAATGTTCGACCTGACCAACGCGATGCCGCATTGTCCCGTGGTGCTGGTCCTTGACACCTCGCACAGCATGTGGGGACAGGGGCTGACCGACATGATGGCCTCGCTCAAGGCATTTTACAAAACGATCGCCGATGTCCAGTTCCTGAACGCCCAGGTGGATATCGCGGCCGTCAGCATGGGCGACAATCTCTGCATGCTGGAGGAATTCACTCCGCTCCATTCGTCCGATCTGCCGAACCGCAGCATCCGTCCGAAAGGCGATACTCCGATCGGCGCGGCGCTGGAACTGGCGCAGGAGGAGCTTCAGGCACAGATCCGGCGTTATCAGACTGCGGGGATTTCGTATGTGACACCGAACCTGATCCTGCTGTCCGATGGAAGATCCACCGATGATTTTCGGCGTGCTGCCGAACATATCCTCCGTTCCGTGGAAGCCGGACAGCTCATCTGCCGTGCCATCGCGCTGGGAAATGATGCCGACATGGAAGCCCTTTCTTCGATTGCCGGGCGGGATCACGTCATGGTTCCCAACTTCGGCGGAATGAGGGAGACCTTTGCCCGGATCGGACAGATCGTCTCGCAGACCTATGAAGAGGAAGCGCAGGAGGTAATCATTGAGCAGGCGGCTCCAGTCGATCAGCACGGGGGAACAGAATATCTGCTTGACGGTTCCAACATTCTTCATTGGGATGAATACCGGTCCGGTATCTCGCTCAAGCATCTGCTTACCATCACGGATCATCTGAAAACAGCGGGACAGCCGTTTCAGGTGTTTTTTGACGCGACCGCTCCGCATATTCTGAAAAAACATGCGCCGCAGGAGCTGGAGATATACGAGAATCTGCTGAAGGATGATCCGAATCACTTCTGTCAGGTTCCGGCAGGGACTCGCGCGGATGACTTCCTGCTCCTCCAGGCAGATGCCAATAAAGATGCGCTGATCCTGACGCAGGACCTGTTCCGGGACCATGTCGACAAATATCCCTGGCTCAAGACGGAGCGGCGGATCATTCCCGGCATGGTCATGAACAATGTGATCTTTTTCCCGGAGATTTCCCTGCAGATTTCCATATCCGCTCCGGAAAAAGAGACCGTGAACAGCTTATAATCAGTAACGACTCACCAAACAGGAGACAATATCATGGGTATTTTTGACGGACTGCTGAACATGTTCAAGAACTCGAACACCGCAACCCCCACCGCGCCTGCGGCATCTCCCAAGACCGGCAATAATGCTGGGCATCCGGCTTATCGGATGGCTCCGCAGTATCAGTCTGTCCGGCCTCCGGCACAATCCCCGGCAAAAACGGCGGCATCCCCAAACGCAGGCGCGGCCAATTGGTTCAATGGAATTGGAACTGCCTCAACAGCGAAGAAAAGCGACAATCTAACGGTCTATTCCCTCAAGGGAACTCCTTTGCACCTGACGACCTCGGACTGCAAGGCCTCGGGCGGAGAGGGAACGGTGTATGCTATTCCCGGGAAACCGAATGTCCTTGTCAAGATTTACAAAGACGATCTGCTCCAGAATCCGGCAAAGCGTTCCGAAATTGAGAAACGGATCTATGACATGCTTGCCATCAGCAAGGATATCGATCAGGCTTCCTTTGCCTGGCCTCGTGCCGTTGTCTGCAACAGCCGGAGGCAGGTGATTGGTTTTGCCATGAACAAATGCAGCGGAATCTCCTTTCAGGCTTTCAGCGGCGTTAAAAGCATACAGCAGCGTTTTCCCAAATGGACAAGACGCGAACTTGCCCTGGTCGCACAGGATTTCCTGACAAAACTTCAATATCTGGCCTCTAAAAAGATACTGGTCAATGACTTCAATCCCGCCAACTTTCTGGTGGATCAGAAAGGGCATGTTTCGTTCATTGACTGCGACAGCTATCAGATCCCAGGGGAAAGAAACAGCACGGATATCACCAAGACCTACTTTGCATCGCATGTCGCACCCGAACTGCTGGAGAATCCCAAACTGCTTGCCCAACCGCGGAACATTCACCATGTGGAATTCGGGGCGGCTCTGACGGTTTTCAATATCCTCATGTGCGGTCTGCATCCCTACAGTTACTTCGATCCGTCCAGACAGTCGGCCTGCGGAACGCCCGATGAAAATCTGCGCAAGGGCCGCTGCCCGCTGGGAACCGGAGCCCATTGCATGCTTCCGCGCGGAAACTGGTATAATCTGTGGAGTTATCTGAACTACAAGCTGAAGAGTTCGTTCATACAGACCTTCCGGGACGGTCACAAAGATCCTTCCAAAAGGGCGACTCTTGCCGACTTGCAGGCCAATCTGCAGGAACTTCTCTTCATCATGAAGAAAGATCCGGTGAGACTGGACCTGAACCCGGTCAAGCCGAAGCCGTCGACAAAGTCATCCTCTGCGAATCAGTCTTTTTCTATGGATTTTTGAAAACATGGCCGGAAAAAGGACGATAAAGCGGCTTATATACGATAAACCCGGAACAGAAAACAACAACGAAAGGAATGCGATTATGACTGTGAAATGCCCGAAATGCGGAAACGAAGCTTATCTGAAACATCATGGCCGTGCGGCTGGAACGCTGGTCGGCGGAGGTGCCGGCGGCTATGTCGGCTGGACAGCCGGAGCAGCAGGGGGAGCAAAAGCCGGAGCTCTGGTCGGTTCGTTCTTCGGTCCGGTCGGCACGGCGGTCGGTGCGGCCACAGGCTCTCTCCTGGGTGCGCTGACTGGCGCCGCCGCCGGGGCTGCTGCCGGGAACAAGCTCGGTAAAATGATCGATGAGGATGTGATCTGCGAATACCATTGTCCGAATTGCGGTCATGATTTTTCGCGGTAAGTCAACGAAAGGAGACTTCTTATGACTGAAAAGATTTGGGTCGCAATCATTTCCGCAGCAGGCGCCATTGCGGTGGCGGGGATCAACTGTTATGCGTCCTGCCATCGGGACAACTCCAAGTTGACGGCAGGCTGAAAAAATCGGGAAAAAATACATTCTTCCCGGAAAAAAAATAAAAAAAACGCTTATATACGATAAACACGGGGCCGAGAAAGGTTTCGACGGGGATTAAAGCCAAAGCGCACTTCTCCGGACGCGGGATCGTTACCCGCCGGCTCCACCAAAAAAAATCAAAGAATATTTGATAACAGACCGGAAAAACGAAATGTGCCGGACTTATAACAAACAGAAACAACAAGTGGCTGAACTCAAACCAACCAGAAAGGAATTTTGCCATGAGAAACTACAACGAAATGAACACCCTCGATGTCTCCAATCCCGCTCCCCGCTGCCCGGTCGTGCTTCTGCTGGACACCTCCTCCAGCATGGAAGGCGCACCGATCGACGAACTCAACGAAGGGCTGAAACAGTTCCTGCGTGAAACCGCAGCCGATGAGGCCGCGTCCCGCAGTGTGGAGCTGGAAGTCATCACCTTTGACAATTCGGCCGATGTGGCCATGCCGTTCACGGCCATCGGAGATGTGGATCAGAATCCGGACCCGCTGGTTGCTGACGGCTGGACGTCAATGGGCGCTGGAATCCGTCTGGCGCTTCGCGATCTGAAGGCACGGCGGAAAATGTATCGCAACTGCGGGATCTCTTCCTACCGTCCGTGGGTCGTTCTCATGACGGATGGCGGTCCGAATGATGACAACTGGGAACAGGCGGCCGAAGAGATGCGCGTCCTGGGCGAGAACGGGAAGATCCAATACATCGGGATCGAGATCGGAGATGAAGCCGATCACGCTACCATGTGTCAGATCCTCCCCTCGCAGCCCGGTCCGGTCAAGCTCAAAGGGCTCCGCTTCAAACAGTTCTTCCGCTGGCTGACGGATTCCATGAAGAGTGTATCTGCAAGCGCCGTGTCGGACCAGGACAACATCCGCTACCGCGGCATTGACGACTGGGGAGAACTGTGATGAGAACAAACACGGAACGCAACAAAGGAGAAACGGCTATGATGACGACACAAGACAACGCAAAAAACACCCGCTGGACCGGCTTTGCAGCCTCGATCCCCGGCGGCGGCCATATTCGCCACGGCATTCCCTGTCAGGATGCATCCGCTGTGATGACATCGCCTCGGCCGGCAGTGATCGTGTGCGATGGCCGCGGCAGCGCAAAGCTCTCCCATTTCGGTGCGCAAGGCGCTGTCGACGCTTTCCGCTTTCAGATGTCCATCCTGGAGCCGTTTCTGGTCGGCATCCTTGATGATGAAGAGGAAAAACAGGAACAGTGGATCAAATTCTGCCGGATCATATACCGCACACTCATGCAGGTGAAATATGACCTTGCGGAGAAACATAACGAAGAAGAAAAGGAATTCGACTGCACGGTCGCGTTCGCCATTGCCGGAAAAAAGCACATCGGCTGTTTCCAAGTCGGGGACGGCTCCATCGTCCTCCGGCAGAATGGCGTCTGCAAGACCGTTTTCCTCCCGGAAAAAGGTGAATTTGCCAACCAGACCCATTTCCTGCGTCCCGGCGGGGAAGAACAGATGAAATTTCAGTATGCTTTGCTGGATGCCGGTGTAAATTCCGGGATCGCTATCACCTCCGATGGACCCGAACACCTGATGTTCCGCCTTGCGGATATGACTCCAGGCAAGATCTTCGATATGTTTCTGGAGGACCTTCGCAAGGAAGAACTGTGCAAACAGGATCTGATGGATTATCTGACCCGCCGTGAATGGGCGGATGATCCGCGCGGTTCCGATGACCGCTCGCTTGCCCTGCTCGCGAGGGTCGGCACCGAACCCGCTGTCCTGCCGGAAAAGGCCGATCCCGGAATCGAAGCCGAGCCTGCGGTCGAAGCCGCGGCAGAAAATCTGGAGATCGGTCCGGAGAACGAGGCCGCGCCGGAAAAGATTGAACCCGCCTCCGAGGCAGAAACCGAATCCGCGCCGGATATACAGGAAGATGTTCTGGCGGAAATTCCGGCCAAAACGGATATTCCTAAAAAAAAAGGAATCCCGTGCTGGACTCTGGCAATTGTAAGCGGTCTTGCAATCGGACTTCTGGCGGAAACGACCTGCCTGCTGAAACAGCGGCAGACGATCTCGCAGCAGCATGCGGAGATACTGTGTCTGAGACAAAGACTCGCGCAGAAAAAGCAAACGGAACAGGTGCTGCCGGAACCGGCACGCCCCCAGCCGGGTCGGCCCGCTGTGCCTGCCGCAGAGGAGAAAAAAACGGAGCCGGCACTGTCACCGGGAAAATCCGCTGTGCCAGTTCGGAAAAAGGAACCGGCGGTCAGCCTCGGAGGGGGAAAAAATTCCGTCCCGGCTGCCCGCGAAAAAATGGAAAACGGAAACATTCATAAGGAGGACATTCCCCATGAAAAGTGATGACAAAAAAAAGACGGCAGCCGTGGATAAATACGCAAACATTCAAGGTGTGGACATTACCAACCCGGCGGTCCGGTGTCCTGTCGTGCTTCTGCTGGACACCTCCAAAAGTATGGCCGGGCAGCCGATCAGTGAATTGGAGGAGGCCCTTTGCCAGTTCATTTCGGAAGTCAAGGATGATGTTGCTGCGGCGGCCAGCGTGGAACTCTGCATCATCACCCTGGATGAAAAGGGAACCGTCCAGCTCCCGTTTACTTCCGCAATGGACCTCGTCCCTCGCAAGCTCGGTCTGAAGGCTGCGGGTGGCACATTCACGGGAAAAGCTCTGGAGCGGGCGGCCGAGACAATCTGCAACCGTCGGACGGAGTATGCTCAGAATGGCATTTTCTCCTATGCCCCGTGGGTGATCCTGATGTCCGATGGCAAACCCGGAGACAACTGGGAGCCCGCCGCTCAGAAGCTCCTTGCTATGGTCGATAAACTCCGGATGCAGTATATCGGAATCGCCATCGGCGACCAGGCCAGCACAAAGATCATGCAGAAAATGCTTCTGCCTCAGCCGGGACCGTTGAAATTGTCCCATGTCCGCTTCAAGGAGTTTTTCCGCTGGCTGTCCGATTCCCTGTCTGCCGTTTCATGCAGCTGCGTCAGTGAACAGAACGTTCCGCAAATCAAAAAGTGGAGCGACGTCTTCTGATTTGAAAAAAAAGCCGAACACAATGTCCGTTCCTCCGGAAAATGCACTCAACTCGATCTTACAATAGTTGAAACGGGGCTGTGGAAGGTTCCGACAGTGATTAAAGCCGATGTGCACTTCACTGTTTGCGGGTTCGATTCCCGTCGGCTCCACCATTTTTCTGAAAAACTGCAACCTGAGGTAATTTATGAGTGTAAGACACGTCCACGCCAAACCTGATGAATATATCGCCGTCCATCGCGACGGCAGTTACTCCGGTGGCAGCCGGTCATCCGGTGATGACTCCGGTATTTTCGGATGTCTGCTGATGATTGCCATCGGGTTCGTGATCTATGCGGTGTTTGTCATCGTCGGGGCGATTGTCACTTTCGTGATGAATTACTGGCATATCCTGCTGGGAGGGATCGTTTTTGCTCTGATCCTGTGGTTCTGGGGTAAGTCCATCGCAAAATTCCTGTGGAACGGAGTGCTCCGCCTGGTCAAATCCTTCACGAGCAGGAAAACAGCCGGGCAGCAAAACTCCGTTCGCGGATCGTCACCGGCACTGCAGATTGAAAACCCGCAGGAACCGGTATACCATCCTCGCGGCAAAATCATTCAGAAACGAAGAAACAGAATTTGATCAAGGAGAGTATGAGATGGTTATTCTTTATATTTTGATTCTCGGCACTGTAATCTGGGGCATATGTCACGCTGTCCGTTGGCTGCATGCCGGTTCGCCGGAAGAGCGGCGGGAAGAGGAAGCTTACAGAAAACTGATGGACCAGCTTAAGGAGGAAGCTTCATATTACGCGGGACGGCCCGTCTCGGAAGAAGAAATCCTGGAGATCGGACGGGAATACAACAGACGCAGAAACCGCAGCCGCAAGCATTGAGCAAGTTCAAGAAACCGTGGAAAGGAAAATACCATGATTATCAATCTAATCGTAATTGCCGCAGTGATCTGGATCGCACTTACTGTTTTTGAACCGTTCTGGGACGCACTCACCGCCAAACGGGAGCAGGATAGAAAATACGCAAAAGACCGTCTGGACAGAGCGGCAAGGTATGATAAACTGAGAGAAATGCACGAGGCGAGTCCATTGTACCGGCAATATAAATCAGCACAGCAGAAAAATCAATATTCAAGAAGAAATGCCCAAACACAAACTGCCGATTATGGCAAAATTCGACAACATCGACGATAAACGTGGAAATCAGTTCCTCTATGTGTTCGGGGACTAACTGACGATCTCTTCCCATCCAGAAGCAGTTCCGCCGTCAACGCCCCCTTTCCGGAAACTTTTTCAGAAAAAGTTCGATGATCCAAAAATGGCAGGAGAGTTTTTTTTCGCAACCAGTCGGCAAGGTAGAATAGAGGTATTTTCGAGGTCAGATAGGGGCTATTATCACTAATCTGACTCAGAATACTCCATCGCCGTTGGCAATAATAGGTCCTTCGGAAAAAGTTCGATGCTCTCAAAATGTCAGGAGAGTTTATATCTGACTGTGGCGTGGGATTCTCTTTCCAATATAAAGTCATTGTCCCATTGTCATTTTCAGAATATCTCCGAAAGACTGTTTCTTCAGAGGTTACACTTCCAGCATAAAGGTTTTCAGTTCGTCGTAGTCGCTGCCAACGTTCACTCCCATAAACCCGGGGACGACCTCGCCGATCACGCGGCGATGAGTGTGGCCACAGATCAGGAAATTGTTGAACATCGGGTCGAACGGCAGCTCGTGGACCAGATCCTTCATCCCGGTGTAAAAGCTGTAATGGCTCGGCTCGTGACCGTTCAGCCGGACGTGCGGCACGTGATGCGTGCAAAGGGCGGTCGGCATTCCGGATTTCATTTTCGACCGGATCATATCGACATAATAAGCGTTGATTTCCATATAGCGGGATTCTATGTCGACGATGCGCCAGTCCTGCCAGCCGTCCCATTCATCGACCCGCTGATTTTCGCGAATCCGCATGGAACCATCGAAGAACAGTGTCCCGCCGACAAAGTTCACCCCGCTGAGTTCGATCGCGCCGATCAGGTCAAGGTAAAAGATATTCGGATCGGCCAGAGTCTGCTCCTTCAGCTTCGCCAGCGTGTCTTCGAAGGTGCGGCCCCAGAACTCGTGATTGCCCAGCGTGACGACCACTGGAAGATTGGCCGGGATGAGCTTCTGCAGCGTTGCAGAAAGCAGGCGCACCTGGGCAGGGGAAACGGTGTCCCCAGTCACCACAACGGCATCCGGCGAAACCTCGGCCACAGTCGCCGCAATTTGCGCCAGAAACGGCGACAGCCGGTTCCGGTCAATGGCCGCGACCACCGCTTCCGAGCGTAAATGCAGATCTGAAAGGCAGAGAAGTCTCATGGGAACGATTCTCCTTGATTATCATGGGATAATAAACTACGAGAAGTCATTTTTTGCGGGGTTACGGTTAAGACGATATTTCGAATTTCCGCAATTTTTTCCGTGCTTCCTTGATATTCCATCGAATGGCAGAAGCAATATCCAGATAACCCCGATATTGGAGGGAAAAGCCTATTTTTGAATCGGATTCCAGAGGAAAAGGCAACTCCCTGCCGTCTTCCATTCGAAGATTTTCAGGATCATAGCTGGTAAATACCAGAACAACAGGACAGGGATCCGCTTCTCCAAACTTTTTGATTTTCTCAATAGCCAGGGTTGTCTTTTGATCAGGTTCCCATTTGCTGAATTTGATCATTGCCGCTGCATCCAGCAAACGATAAGCATTCAAACCGAACTCACCAAAAGCAAAGGCGGATTCAGCATAACGGATAGCCCGATCCAATAGATTTGTCAGATAGAAGCAGTCATACTGATACAGAGCGCTGCCGTTCTTTCGAGCATCTATTCGCAAAAGTGCATTTGACAGGTTGATATATCTGACCGGATCCCGGTCATATTGCAGTGGTTCTTTCAACTCTATCAGTTTCGATTCCACAGTAGTACAACCTTCCATTCCGGGCTCGTTAAGCGGAACTTTACACCGACCATGATAGTAAGGTTCGAATAAAGCCCACAAAAAATCAGTCGCAAGCGAACAATCCTGTTTGAAAATTTTCCGCTCCTCCGGCGACATTGCCAGAATTCTGGAATCTGTTCCATGGTATAAAGGGACTGTCTCCATAAGGATATCTCTTCAAAGTTGTATTATTCAATTTGAGCTTGTGATGTATAGATTCAGACTAACCATATTCAAAACCACGCCGTGTCGTTTACAATTTTCTGGGCATATTCTCGGCCAACTAAAAATTTGGCAATCCTCCGAAAATATCCTGTCATAGCCTTTTTATCATCTAATTCAACAGCCGGGATGGATATTACCTCATATCCTTCATTGCGTAGTTCTTCTCGAATGAGCCTGTCTTTCTCTTGCGCATCGGGATTGCCATGTATTCCAGAACTCAATCCGTCAAGATATATACAGAGCCCTTTTTCTGTTTCATCTTCTGGATCTTGCGGGGGATAAAACACATCAGGCGTTGTAGAGCCGAATTTGTTGTTCAAGACATATCTGAATTTTATCTGTTTCTGCCATTCCCCGTCCATGAATCCGGCTTTTTTCAACATTGATTGCAACCGCTGTTCCGCTTGATTTGCAGGTTCTCCCTCCGGCTTAGTTGGGGAAGGATTCACCCCAAGAGCAGGAATGTCATGATCGAACTTCAATGCAGCGCCGTTCTCATGCAGGAACTCCAAAGCCGTGTGTCTATTCAAATATTGATGATAAAAAGAGTTCCTGTAGTTTTGCATGCAGTTGATGCATGAACTCTCACATCCGCTGCTGCACCCCTCAAGAAACTCTACAGCTGCTTCATAAATCTTTTGGAAATGGTCGACTATCTGGGCAAGCAATCCTGATCCGCCCGGCATCGGGTCATATAGGTAAGCATCCACCTTGTCATCATCAAAATGCGGAATCGTCATCACCTGCAGGTCTTGAAGATGCATATCCAACACATGAACTGCTCCCATTCGGATCGCCTCCATGACACTGTAGGCTACGGTTTGATTTTGGCAACCCGGCAATGTAAAAGCATCCGAGATAACATCAGCATAGAAACCAATTCGTTCCGGCACTTTTCCGCAACGTTCCAAATGCCGCTCCATGAAATTTTTAAGTTGAGCGTCAGAAGACATTGGTGAAACGCTTTGCCCGCATATCGTGCAGATAGGATATCCGAATGAAGCATCAGGCTTCGATAAATTTTTGGCTCCGGCATTAACCATTCTGAAATATACATTATGGCGAAAATCCAAATTTGCATCATTGCCCCAACGATATGAAATACCGCCGTTGTGGCGCTTCTTTTCAATAGCATAAATCATGACAGGCAATTGCCAGCGGTTTTCTTCCTCATCCGATATCTGTGTCTGATGAGCAAGTTCGACATCGCAAACGGCAATGGTTTTCAAAACAGCTTCTTCACCGGAGGCGGCATCCTCAGATGAATTTATCGCCTTAATGGAACCTTTTTCTTTGTCAACTAAAAATGACGGCTTCTCATCAATTTCCATACCGGCCGCCAGCATAAACTGACGAGGCACAAACTTCTGTCCATTGGCGTAAATCAGATTGCCAGGGACGTATTCACGCAGCGCAACAGCAGTCGGGCGGGGTAACTCCAATGGTCCTCCGCCTGCAATGTAAGGGATTTCTCCCGTTGCCTTTACACTTCCAGTATCGAGTCCATATCCAGGAAGGAAACCTTCGACGGAGAGAACATTGAAGGTATTGATTTCGTCTACGGTATCAGTTTTCTTTTTACTGATGAGCTGGCCTTTGAATTTCTTGATCAGATTATCGCAACGACGAAAATGTGCCTGATCATCTTTTTGAAGCGTTCCTGGTGTTAAGCGTTTTATATTTAGTCTTTTAATTTCATCGTATGCCCAATGAAGACGGCAATAAAGTCGTTTTGCGACATCTCGCAATTCCTTAGATGTTTGATGAATAATGCCTTCAAGGACACGATCAGAAACGGCATCCTTATCCCCCTCGGGCCAGCTATGGCGAAATACCTCATCAACATACTGCTTGATTTTGTCGTAATGTTTCTCAATAATTTCCTGCAGGGAAGAGACGTCAAAAACGGTATTTTTGATGTTATCTCCGTCAAAGAGATAATGCGTTATCAATGACGGAAAAACATCTTTCAGAACATTGCGGACTTCTTCCCGTTCATTGATAGGCAGGCCACTGTTGTCCCCAGCAAGCTGATTCAAACAAGTCAAAACGGCGGCATGGACATGTTTTTCAATCAGAATGTGATTCTGCAGATTGAATGCAGGCGGATCAACTTTACCTTCCAGTATTTTCAGGGGATCGTCATAGTAT
>Ga0265298_10003529_pt1 | contig 20607 bp, 19 predicted proteins | sample AusTroGonzalo_MG_3_FD_193486 | JGI IMG/M metagenome (GOLD analysis project Ga0265298, IMG submission 193486) | Bovine rumen microbial communities from tropical cattle in Woodstock, Queensland, Australia - Gonzalo_01 | ecosystem: Host-associated > Mammals > Digestive system > Stomach > Rumen ... | reverse complement strand
CGTCCACCCGCATGTTCGTGTCCGAGAAGGACACGTAGTTCCACCCGTCGTGCCCGTCGCCCTGGTTGGCCGGATAGACCACGCCGTCGATGCCGCACTCGCTGAAGAGGAACTCGCTGGCCGCCTTGGGGGATCCCATCAAATCCGCAATCTGCTTATACACGTATTCGCCGGTGGCGTCATCGAAGTCAAGGTACCGCTCCAGATAGTCCCGCAGAACATCGGGCGGATAGTATTCGGGCCAATCCTGATTCCCCGTCTCCTCGTCAAATTCAAGAAGGCCGTCCGCCTGAAGCTCCTGGTTTACAAACGAGATTATGTCCTGGTTGTTCGTCTCCTGCGACAGCGCGTCAAGAATGGAGTTTTTCTGCCACTCCTTCACTGGATTGTGCCATTGCAGCAGATGCGCCCACATGTCCTCACCCTCGCCCTCGCGGTTCGTGAACCACGTCTGCCGGTAAAGATGGCGGTGCCCCTCCGCCAAATCAGAAAATCTGACTTCCCCTTTTTGTATTTTGTCTATTGCTTCATCGGTTTGTTGTATGAGTTTGTCATACAATGGATTGTTATCCTCTGATTTCCTGAACTTATATATGTCAATAAGTCCCTTGAGTTCTTTGATTAGACCATCACTGTCAGTCCTATAGTTGTCATGCAGAGCACTTCTGATTTTGTTTGCCCATGGTTCAGAAATATCTTTTATAAGTTTCCCGTTATATGTCCATGCCTTGCTTCCATATTTCTCCACCGCGTCCTTCTTCGCGTACCACTCGGCGATGCCCCTGTTGTCCGTCGCGTAGAGGCCCCATCCATAGACCTGCGCCCCCTCGCCCGTGCCCACGTAGTGCAGGCTGGGCCTCTCGTATTCCGCCGATGTCCCCGTCCACAGGTTCCCGATCGAAAAGTCGATGCCGCTCTCCGAATGGATGTCATCTGGACTTGCATTCAGGACTTCCTGCAATATATTCTTATATAAAGCAACGCCTCCGTGTGGCTTGAGCTCGTCTTCAGAGATATTCGGCAGCGGTTTGAAGGGCGTTGCTTTTTTTATCTCATCCTCTACAAAAACCTCATGCACATATAGCCTGTTCTCATTGATGTCCTGCGAGACCCGACAGAAAACATAATTCAGCCCGTCATCATAGACGATGGGGTAGGCGAAGTAGTGATTCATCAGGGGTTTGCCATCAAAATCCCGCGCGCTTCCAAGATACACCGCGTTGTCGAAGTCCCGCTGCAAAGTGACAAGGGCATCCAGTTTTTTTTGACCATATCCGTGCGCAAGGGAGTTCTTCGCGCTGCGCTCGTCGATGGTGATTTTCCCCACGGCGGTCTTCTTGACGACGGGCGTGGGGAAATACCTTTTCGCGGCCTCCTGCACGCTCTGCCCTGGATCGCGGACGAACGCGCCGGCCTTCACGGACGCCCTGGGAGCGTTCTCCAGCTGATGCCTCATCGAAACAAGCTCCGCGCGCCGGTTCACGGCGTCTTTGCCGGCGGCCTGGCTTCGGGGGATGTTCCCCTGGGCGGCGCGTTGCTGCCTTGCGAGCATGGTGTCCAGCTCCCTGTCCGTGATTCTCACTGGACGCCCGAAGACCCTTGCGAACCACATCCTGATCCTCTGGAGGAGCTCCCTCCACCATGACGGCCTTGGCGCGCGGCTCTGCGCGATGCGGGCGATGAACTCGCGGGCGACCGTCCGCCGGTCCTTGGGATTGTCCAGGAGGATGCGCGGCTCCGCGCCGCCATCCGCGTCCGCGCCCTCCAGGGCGTCCGCCAGATGGGGGAAATAGCGCTCCGCCACCTGCCTGAAGAGCGGCTCCGCCGAATGCTCCTCCCACACGGAGTCCAGCACGGCGTTGCGCTGCTCCTCGGGGAAGACGGCGTCGAACCCGATGTGCCCCACCACCTCGTGAAGGACCACGTCCGGAACATCGGACGGCCTCACCCTGGTGGTGTCCACGTACACCCTGCCGCCCATCACGAACGCGCGGGGGATGCGCCGCCCCCTGTATCCCCTGGCCTCCAGGTCCCGCCGCGCGGCGGGCGGGTAGTTCTCCTGCCCCCGCACGAACTCGAACTGGACGGACGGGAACCGCCTGGCCGCCTGGGCGAAGGCCGCCTCCGTCTCCGCCGGGTCGTGGGGGAGCCTTTCGCGGAGGCGCATCCTGGCCTCCGCGTCCCTCGCGCGGTTCTCCATCCTGGCCGCGTCCGCCTCCTCGGAGCCCTCGGCGGGGGCGGGGGAGGTTTCGCTCGACGAGAGCCGCGCCCGCGCGGCCTCCGTCTGCGCCGTCTCCATGGCCTTCCTGGCGTCCGCCGCGTCCTCGATGATGGCCAGCGTGTCCGCCGCCGCCAGCCTGGTATCCTCGTCAGCGGAGAGCAGGGCAGGCGAGGTCGTTTCCGCCTTCTCCGTCTGGGCTGGCTGCGTCGCCTCGGCCGCAGGAGCCAGGGCCTGAGCGTTTGCCCGCGCGGGGGGCCCCCCCTGCGGGACCGCCCCCAGAAGGGAGGCCCTGGCCAGCGCTGCGTTGTTCAGCATGGAGACCACGGCCTGGTCCACCGCCGCCGGGGCGGGCGGCCTCCAGGGAAGCAGCCCACGGACCATGGGGACGCCTCCGCCCCCCTGCGGGGCTGACGCGGAAGGCGACGGCTCGCCGAAGCCTCCCCCGCCGGGGGGGAGCGTCCTGTCGAAGGGCGTCTTTCCGGCGGGGTCGTGTTTCCAGTTGTAGAGGAAATACACGCCCCTCCACGCCTCTTGGTACTTGTACGCCTCGTTTCTCCTGCGGGCGTCCCCGTACCCCATGAAGGCGAACGCCGTGCCCATGGCCCCCGCCTCCATGGCGGCCTCGGGGATTCCGTCCAGTAGGGCGGCGGAGAGCTCGCGGCCCGTCATGCCGTGCCAGTCCCCACGCTGGCCGAAGGCGACGTCCAGCGCGTTCCGGGCGAGCCGCCCCGCCGCGCCAACGCCCGCCCCCTTGCCGAACGCCATGCCGTAATAGCGCATGGCGGCCGACAGTCCGGCCTCCACGCCCTTCTCAAGCACGTCGCGCGACACGGCCTTCTCCAGCCCCTGCGCGAACCGCATGGTGAGCAGATTCACGGCCCCCACTCCCATGGCGTAGAGCATGGCCTTGCCCCCGTCCATGTCCGGGTCGCCGTCCCTGATGCCGTAGAACGCGTCCACGCCGGCCACAAGGGCAGGGCCCATGGGGCCCGTGAGGGCCATGAGCCCGATGTCCGCGGCAATGCGCGGGGCGGACGCCACAAGCGAGACGGCCATGTCCGTGACCCGCTCCTGCAGCGTGTCCGGATCACTGTTCATGAGCGAGGCGTCCTCCGCCTCCCGTTCGCGGAGCGCCTTCGCGGCGGCGGAGCCTCGCACCGCGTCCTCGATCTTCTCCGCAGCCTCCAGCATCACGCCGTAGTCCATCTCCGGCATGTCGTGGTTGGACATCATGGCGGCCTTTCCCAGGACGGCCAGCACATTGAGCGCGGAACTTCCGATTCCCGAGAGCGTCGCGTCCAGCTTCACCATGAAGTCCGTGCCCGTGTCCAGTCTGGGCGCGCGCCCCTGCACGGTCCTCGCCATGCTTTCGTAGGCGGGCTCCCAGAACTCCCTCCTCTCCATGTGCCCCCAGAAGCCCTTCCAGCCCGGATGCGCCCCCTCGCCGAGGTACTCCCTGCTGTACGCGTTCACGTTGCTCCAGGCGTCCGCCATGTCCGTGCCCCTCGTGAGGGAGATGAATGCGGCCACCGCCACCTTCCTGCGCGTGGCCTTCGGGTCGCGGGACCTCTGGATGGCGTCCTCCAGGCGGGCGTTCACTGCGGGCGCGAACATGTCCACGGGGCCGCCGCCGAACAGCGCGCCAAGCCGCTGGAACGTGTCCTGCCCGTAGCCATCCCTGGGCCTGAACGCATCAAGGTTCCGCGCGGGTGCGGATGCATCATCCGAGGCGTCCCGCGCGGGCGCGGCCTGGCCGGCGCCCTCCAGACGCGCCATGTCCTCGTCCGTGAAAACCATGCCGCCGGACGGCGCGGGAACTGTGGCCACCCCGGATTCCCTTGGCCTCTCCGCCCCTGCGGGCGCGGCCTGGCCTGCGCCCTCCAGCCGGGCCATGTCCTCGTCCGTGAAAACCATGCCGCCAAGACCGCTCATTCGCCTTCCTCCTCTAAAACGGGGAACCACCCGCCGTTGTCCCTTCTAAACGTCATCTTCTCTCCATTGATCTCCACGATCCGGACTGCCCCGTCACTGTATCCGGTGGCCTTATTTGCGCCAAGACGGTCCTTCAGCCGCCCCAGCGGCCCCTTGCCGTCGGGGGACGTCGGCCTCGTGTAGTACCGGCCCGCGCCGTCCAGGATGCTCCGGATGCGCCCCGCGTTCAGCTCGTCCGCCTGCCCGTCTATGAAATCCATTATCTCCGCGGGCGACTTTCCCTTCTCCAGCATCTGCGCGGCCACCTCCACGACCTCATGGTATCTGGCCTGCATGAACTCCTGGGAATCCTCCTTGCCCCATCCCCACGGGTCCCACTTGAGGCCCGTGAACTCGCCGTTCCTTGCGACGAAGCTGTCCTGGATGTACCGGCGCACCATCTGCCCGTCCGGCGTGGAGAAGGCGCCGCGCCCGGCCAGGCCGTCCTCGGCCTCCTTGTCCAGCCACTCCAGCGTGGAGCGCAGAAGCGCGGGGTCCCCGATGGCGTCCATGGCCCTCTCCCTGTAGTGGTTCAGCAGCCTCCTGTTGGCGGCCGGTTCCACGGGGAACACGGCCATGGCCGCCTCGTACTTCAGCGAATCCGCCGCATCCCTCTCCCGCTCGGACCGTGCGTTCCTCTCGCCCTTCCCGAAGTCGTCCAGAGCCTTCTGGAGGAGCCTTCTCCTGCGAAGATACTCCTCCCTGGTCAGCTCGCCGTTCTCCAGCCGCGCGTCCAGCTCCTCCATGGTCGCCGGCAGGTCCCCGGGCTTCTCGGCCCTGGCCACATCCACCTGGAACTCCTCCCATTCGCCCTGGATCCTGGCCTTCTCCTCCTCGGCCAGCTCCCTCCGCTCCTCCTTCGCGTCGGCCGCCCAGTCGCGGAGGTAGCCTTCGGCCGTCTCATACGCCTCCCTCTCCTCGGCCTCCCTGCGCCTCTCGAAGTCCTCCAGCCACCTGGCCATGCGGACGTACCGCGCGTCCGAGAGCTCCCCCGCGTCGCGCCGCGCCTTGAGCTGCTCCGCCGTGTAGAGCGGCTCGCCGTCCGTGACGCTTGCCAGGAACGCGTCGTCATCCGCGCGGGCCATGTCCTCCATGCGCCGCCCGATCTCGCGGAGCATCCCGGCCCTGTACTCGGGGGACATGTCCGTGTAGTTGACCCAGTGCCCGTCCTTGTCCCTCTCTCCCAGGTCCCTTGCCAGGGCGGGGAGGCTGGTGTCCGGCATGTCCAGCATGTTCCGCACCTGCCATTCCTGGCGGAGGCGGGGCAGCTCGCCCACCTTCGCGGCGATCTGCTCGCCGGAGTAGAGCCCAGTCTGGGATTCCACATAGGCCTTGTAATCGTCGAAGTTCCCGTTGGCCAGAAGCCTCTCCTCCTCCGCCCTGGACTGCGCCAGCATCCCCGTGACCTGCGCCTGCCGCCTCACGCCCGCGCGGCGCCGGTCGCCGTCCATCGTCCAGGCCGCCGCATGCTCCCTGGCCAGGGAGCGCGCCTGGCCGCTCATCCGCCTGTAGATGTCCTGCGCCCCCTCCTCGAACGCCGCCCCTGCGTCGTCGCGCCTGGCCGCCACGTCCTCGTCCGTGGCCCCCGGCTGCTCCCTTATGAAGTCGTCCAGGTCGCCATAGACCTGGTCATGGAGATTGCGCAGCTGCACCATGCACAGCCTGTCCTCCGTGTCCTGCCGCTCCCGGAGGAACCCGTCCAGCGCGTTCGCGCCCGCCATGAGGCCCCTGAACACCTCGCCGGCCGCCCGGCCGGGGGCGAGCGCCTCGTCCACCTTCCAGTCCATGCCCGGGGCCCCCTGCTGCCGCGCGTTCACGTCACGGTAGGGGAGAAGCCCCGCCTTGTCCGCCATTGGAATCCTTGCCATGCATCACCCCCACGTCATTTGCCGAAGTTGCTTCCGATCCTCGCGCCGGTCTGAGCGGCGGACATGGCCTGGCCGACGCCCGCGGCCCCGAGCCCGATCTGCTGCGTCAGAAGGCTGCCGCCGGACGGGGCGGACGCCCGTGCCACCCCCGCGCGGTAGCGGTGCATCTCCGCAGCCGTGATGTGCTGCTGCTGGGCAAGATAGCCCTCCCGCATCACGTCCATCGCCGTCCGCTCCTGGTCCGCCGCCGTGGCCCCCAGCACGGCCAGGGGCGACCCCTCCGAGAGGGCGAGCCCGGACTTGCCGAGAAGGGCCCTTTGGCTGGCCCTGAAGGCCTCGTCCGCCTCGCGCTTGCGCCTGGCGTTCTCCCGCGCCGTGCGCTCCGCGTCCTCCGCCGCCATGCTCTCCAGCTTGGCGTTGTGACGCTCCTGCGCCTCCTGGGCCTCCGCGTTCGCCCTCTGCTGCCTATGCGCCGTGTTGGCGCTGCGGATCTGCATCGCGGTGGCCGTCGCGGACGCCGCCACGGCCACGGCCGCGCCTATGCTCATTGCGGTTGCTGTAGTGATAGCCATGCTCACCCTCCCTTGACAAACCTTATCTTCGTGTCCGCGCCCTTGTCGCCCGGAATCCACCCCATGTCGTCCAGCATCCTGTTCACGGACCGCCGCCCGAAGCAGCTCATGACGCTCCAGGCCCCCAGACCATCCGCATAGACCGGCACCCAGGAGAGCACGGCCCGGATGGCCGCTCGCATCCTCCTGCCCTTGAGGGCGGGGGAGGCCATGCACCATCCGCAGAAGGCCATCCTGGCGGCGGGGTCGTAGAGCAGCGTGGCCGCCGCCATGGGTGGGCCGTCCTCCGTCTCCCTGGCCACCACGCCGTAGGGGGGCACCAGATCCTGCGGGAACTCCAGCCCGCGCGGGCAGAGAGGGTTCGCCCTGATCCTCGCCGTCATCATCGCGGCGAGAAGGGGCCGGTCCCGCTCCTCCATGGGGCCCACAAGCCACGTCATTCGCACACCTCGCAGACCACGCAGACTGACGCCACGTTCAGCGGAAGCGGCTCCGTCTGGCGCACCTGCACGGACACCGTGTCCGAGTAGCCGCCCAGGGGCGTCACGCGCACAGTCTCGTCCTTGGGGACGGGCGCGCTGTCCGTGAGGTCCGCGTCCACGTCCAGGCTGCACACCGGCTGCCACGGGCCGTCCCCCGCGCGCACCTGGCCGCCCACGGAGCCATAGACGCGCACCCGCACCTCGCCCACCGCCTTGCGGCGCATGAGGGAGAGGCCGTTCCTCGTCTCCGCCTCCAGCGGCATCGGCTCAAGCAGGGACGCGTACCCCAGGCCCGCCACCAGGCGGCATCTGCACCCGTCCGGCGTCAGGCCATGTCCAGTGGAATCCAGCGTCTGCCCCGGCCAGGCCACGCCGTCCCCGAAGAGGGAGACGTCCAGCCCCGCCATCCAGCCGGGCATGGCGAACCATCCGTCCAGGCTGTCATATCCCTCGTTCGGCGTGAACACCCTCGCGCAGTCCAGGTACACGCAGTCGCCCGTGCCCATGGCCGCGCGGGATCCCATGCGCTCCACCGTCAGCACCTCGGCCCCGTCCGCCGCCTCCCTGCGCACGATGAGGCAGAGCCTGTCCTCGCCGCCGTGGGGCAGGGCGCAGACGGAGGCCACCTTCCCGCCAGGCGTCGTGTGCCTCGCCCACGCGACCACCTCCTGCTCCCGCTCGTAGGTGAGGCTGGCCAGCGTCCCGTCCGCCATGAGGCACCAGAGCACCGTGTCCGGAGTGCGGAGCAGGGCCATGGAGACCATGCCAGGCGCCGTCACGTGCTCCGCCAGCACCGTCATGTCGGGCGACGTGTAGCCGTCCTTCTCCCAGGAATAGACGAACTCGCGCAGCTTCCGGGCCCCCCGCTGCAGGAACAGCACCACCTCCCCCGCCATCACGGCGGGGACGCGCTCCGAGCCGTAGGCGCTCTGCCGCCTGACCCTTATGTTGGAGGGCGTGAGGGCCGCGTCCGACGAGCTGGCCGACAGCGTCCACTCCGCGTCCGCCGTGCCCACCACCAGCGCGTCCTGCTGGCACATCCACTGGATGGTGTTGATGGTGTCCGAGTACAGCGTCACCTCGATGGGCGAGTCGTCGTCCGCCCCTTGCAGGAAGCTGTCCCAGTCGCCCGTCCTGCTGCCCCATATCGTCTGCGGCTGCCTGGACGTGCCGCCGAACATCATCCGCTCCTCGAAGAACGCCACGGCCCGCGGCCAGTGCCCCGGGCCCCAGCACGAGCGCGCCCAGGTGTCCGTGTACCCGTACTTCGCGTTGGATGTCAGCGCGGAGAGCTGCGCCTTCGTGAGCGAGCCCGTCCGGAAGTTCTCCATGAAGTCGAAGAAGGCGCTGTGCGCCGTGGTTGGTTCGGACACGGCGGGCGGCCCCGCGGACTGGAGGGACGAGCCGAAACCGAACGGCGAGATGATGCGGCAGAGCGCGAACCGGCATTTCGCCGACTGGTCCGTTGTCCCCAGGATGGGGCTTCTCGTCCCCGCCCCGTCCCTCGTGTTGTAGAATATGGCGGAGTATATCTGCTGGACGCTTGTCTGAACCTCGCAGATCTCCAGGAGCCCGTTCCGCGAATAGTCCAGGTTGGAGAACGACCAGTCGCACTGCCTGATGGTCCCCGTGGACGCCGCCGAGTAGTCCGCCATGGAGAGCCGGTAATCCGCCTCGTAGGGCTCCTTGCCGCTGGCCGATATGTTGTTGTCGTTGGAGCTGGAGCACGTCCGCAGCGTCTCCCACTGGTTCCCGTCCTCGCTGTACTGGCGCTGGAGGACGAGCGTCCCCGTCCACGTGCCGTGCGTCGTCAGCGTCCACGTGCCCTTTACTTTCCCCAGGGACACGGTGCCGTTGCCCGTGAAGCTGCCGGAGCTGGACTGGCTCTTGTACGCGTCCATGCTCAGCTGGCTCCCGATGTCCGCCAGCGAGAACACGGCGTCCCTCGCGCATATCAGGCAGTGGTTCCCCGCCGCGTTGGACGCGGTGATGTCCACGGTGTCGTATTTCAGCCCGTCGTACCAGGTCGCCCCGGGCCCTCCCGAGGGCAGGCAGTCCGCCGAGAACGCGCAGAGGAAGCCGCTGGAGTCCGCGTCGGACATGGGCATGGTCTCGAAGTACTTCTCCGCCAGTTCGAAGGCCGCCTCCCCCGTGCGCCTGAGCTCCATGGGCGCGTGGAGTCCGTCCACCAGCGTCATCACGTCGGCCGACTGAACGTACTGGATGTCCGACAGCCTCCCCGGCGCGTAGGGCGTCTCCAGGTAGTTCCTCGCCACGTCGTTCACCGTGTCCAGCGTCAGCCAGGCGGACGCGGAGACGCTCCAGACGTGCAGCCTGGATGCGACGACGCCGGACAGCCTGCACGCCGCCAGGAGCACCAGGTACGCCGCGTCGGACGACACGACGAACGGGATGATCCGGCAGTCGCCGCCTGTGCCGCTCCCCTCGTCCCAGGGCTCCGAGGGGAATCCCTCCCAGGGGAATTCGTCCAGGATCTCCAGACCCGGGCGCCGCTCCACGGACCCGTAGGGCGTGGGCAGGAAGTTCTCCAGAGTTCTGCAGCCCCGAGAGTACTGCGCAATGTCCGTCCTGGAGAGCATCCTGGGCGAGAGCTCGCCCGCGTTGAAGGCTATGTTTGTCGCGTAGAAGGCCATCACACGCCCCTCCTTCTCGCCTCGATCCAGGAAGAGCGCGGGGCCCTCCGCCTCTGGATCGCCGCCACGTTCTCTTGGCTGTCTATGGACCTGGCCACGGCCAGCCGCTCCAGGTACCCCTGCCGGAACTGCGCGCCAATCGCCGCGTCCCTCGTCACGGCCATGCACAGCTCGGACGCCAAGAGGAAGACAAGCGCCTCCACGAACAGGGGGTCGAAGACCTCCGGGTCCTCCACGCGCCGCACGTACTCCACGGACGCGTCTCTGGACTGCGCCAGGAGGCGTTCCCCCATCCGCCTGAACGGTGAGCCGTCGGACATCCGCACCAGCCGCAGGGCGTCCGCCGGGACCGTGCAGGCCAGGGGGTAGTCCGGATCGGGCGACGCCTCCTCCAGCACGGAGAGAGGCGCGCTGGCCATGGCGAAGGACCAGGCGTGGTCGCGCAGGCAGCGGTCCCGCAGCGCGGGGAAGAACACCCGGCACATTCGGGCGTTGGAGTTCGGCTCGTCAAGCGTCGTCAGGGCGGGCACGCCCAGCTTCAGCAGGGCCATGTTGCAGATGGTCAGGGTGTCCATGTGTGCTCCTTGAAAATGATGCGGCCCCCCGGAGGGGGCCTGGCCCGGGGGCCTTTAGTCTGTAACGTAGTAGATGTCGAACACGATCTTCTTGTTGGCCGTCAGCGCGGCCGTGCCGACAGTGAGGATGATGGTCGTCTCCTCCGAATAGACCTTGTCGCCGAGGGCGTTGGCGGCCAGCGTCACGGATGTCGCGTTGGCGCCGGGCGCGGTCGCAGCGTAGTAGCGGTCGTCATCGTCCTTGTCGCCCACCTTCACGGTCATCGTCGCCCCCTGGCCGGCCTGGAAGTGGAGCTGGCTGATGGGGAGCACCCGGGCCCCGGCGGGGACCACGCAGAGGTTGTGCACGTCGCCGGCGGCGGCGCCGGACGCCCCCGCGAACTCGCCGTGGATGAGGCGCACGCGCCCGCCCAGCGCGTTGGGGTTGACCTTGCCGGCCGCGAGGCCGGTCTGCTTCTCGTATAGGGATGTGTTCTTCGTTGCCATTGCCTGTACCTCCTTCGGTTAGGATTCCTTGCAGAATACCTGGACGACCTTCTCGTCCTCCACGCGGCACGCGCCGGCCTTGAGCTTGGCCAGGGCCTGCCAGTTGTCGCTCTTGTCATGGCGCTGCGAGACGCTCATGGAGATGTCCTGCGGGACGCCCAGGAGCACGCCGCTCTTCACCCACGCCACGCACGTGCGGATGGACGACGCCGCGGGGAGCCTTCCCGTCCTCACGAACTCGAACCCCATGAACCTGTGGATGGTCCCGTCCACCAGGGCCTTCACGGAATTGTAGTCCGCGCTGGTCGCCTGGGTGGTGCGCAGGAGGTCGTCGAGCTGGTTCTGGGTGACCGCCATGTAGGGGGTGTTCTCGGGGTCGTCCAGGTCGATGTCCGCCTTGCCGAAGAGGCTGCGGGCCTGGATGAGCTTCTCGATGTTGAGGCCCACGTTGGAGCCGTTTCCGCCCACGGTCACCGCGATCTGCTGGGTGGCCGGGAAGGCCACGGACGTGAGGCCGTCCTTTCCGGAGTAGGCCGCGCCGGTGAAGGCGTTCGCGATGATGACGTCGTCAAGGATGCGCCCCATGGCGTAGCCGCCCATGGCCACCACGTCGCTGGTCGGGTCGATGAACACGTTCAGGTCGTCCTGCCAGTCGATCATGTCCGCCCAGATGTACTCCTGGGCGTGCATGGCCCGGCGGTCGAACTGCGTCTCGATGAGCGGGGTGTCCGCGTAGCGTGACGTGCTCCTCACCGCCGTGGTCGGCTTCACGCGGTCGAAGAAGCGCACCTCGCCCTTCATCTCCACGAGCTTCACCTTGGAGCGCAGGACGCTCCCCCTCTGCTGGGCCATCTGATAGACGTTGGCCCCGTACTGCTTCGCATACACTGATTCCAGTTCTGCCATTGTTCAATCCTCTCTTTCATTCTGTTTTCCTCGGTGCATCTGATTCATGATTGCCCGGCACATGCCGGATCACCAGCCGGGCCGCCGCCCGGCAGGCTCATGAGAAAGCGCCCGGATCCGCTGGGGGATTGCCCATGGCTTGGTCATTTCGCCTATAGAATGTAAATCTGCAAAGTGTCTTCGGGTCAGTTCCCGGGCCCGCCCGCCACGGCCTTCGCCCGCAGAAGGGCGCGGACCTCGTCCACCCTGGCCCTGTGCCCGGGGTGGTCCGCCTTGAAGTAGGCGTCGTCCGGGTTGCCCATGATGTCCGCCAGGCGCTGCGCGGGGGACGACGGTGCGGGCTCGCCCCCTCCCACCAGGCGGGATTCGGTGATGCGGGAGCCCACCCTGGCCAGCGCGCTGATCACGGCGTAGTTGTTGAGGAGGCCGCTCTTCTCCAGCGTGTCGCGCAGACCGAAGACGTCCATCGTCCTGTTGCACTGCGCCAGCACGTCCCCCAGGCTGGCCCCGTGGTCCGCCTTGAGTCTGGCCATGGTTTCCTTGAACTCGCGCTCCTGCGCCTCCCTGGCGGATGCGGCCAGCCTCGCCGCCCGCTCCGCGTCGTACTTCACGGACGCCTGGAAAACCTTCTGGGACACGCCGTTCTCGAACGCGAACCTGCGGAACGCCTTCACCTCCTCGTCGTCCAGCTGCACGCCCTCGGGCAGCTCCACGCCGTCCATGCTGTAGCCGTCCTCGGAATCGGGGCGTCCGCCCGCCCTGTAGAAGGCGTCCCACTCCTCCTTGGAGGAGTTCTCTCCGGGCACGGCCACCTTGCCCGTCCCCATGGCCCTCTGGGCGCAGACGTAGCTCTTGGCCAGCGTCCCTATGGTCTTGATGGAATCCAGACACTTCTCGCCCCGGATGTCCTCGGGAAGGCCGTTCCGCCAGTCGTCGGCCAGTCCGCCGCCCGTCCCGAGCATCCTCGTGTAGTCGTAGGCCTCCGGCTTCTGGCCTTTCCCCTCGCCTCCGGGCTCCGCGCCCGCCGTCGCCTTGTTCTGAACCGTGCCATTGTCCGCCGCGGGGGACCCGCCCCCAAGAATCGTCTGCTGCTCCGCCATCGTGTCTCCTGTCAGTCCTACATCCTCTCCAGCCTGCGCACCAGCGCGGCCACCTCATCCGCGCCGAGTCCGCGCGCGTCCACCCAATCCATGAAGCCCGGAGTCGCCGTGCCGAACCTCCTGGAAAAGGGAGGCATGTCCTCCGCCCTCTCCACGCGAGGGGCCACTGGGCGCGGCGCCACCTTGGGCGCCGTCTCCTCCGCCTTGGGGGCGGGGGATAAGTCCGCCTCGCCTCCGGACGGCGCCGCATCCGGCCGCCCCTCGTCCGGGGCCTCCGCCCCGCCCGACGCAAGCCACTCGTCCACCCGCCTGCGGTGGGCGCTCTGCATCCCCGGCTCGTACCTCACCTGACCGTCCGCCCCGAGGCGCCCCACAAGCCGCCGCCTGTCGCCCGTCACGGACACCAGCATGTCGCCGTCAATTACGTACATCCTCACCTCCGCCAATATGCCTCCGGATCTCGCACAGCACGGAGCGCCGCCCCCTGATGTACTGGAGCAGTTGCACGTCCGCCACATAGCCCTCGTCGCCCTCGGCCGCGAACTTGGCCAGGCTGGCCAGCACAATCCGCCCGTCGTCTGATCCGAACACCCTCCGGAACGCGCCGCGCAGGCGCGCCTCCCTCTCCAGATCCTCCTTCGCCGTCATCACACTCCCTTTCCGCTCATCACCAGGTCAAGCGGGGACCCCTTCTCCGGAGCCTTGGAGAGGTTGCCGCCAAGCGCGGACGCCGCCTCCTGCATGGCCCCCAGCCCCGCCTGCGTCTGCTGCGCGCTCTCGCGGGCCTGCCTCGCCTCGTCCCGCTTGCGCACGGGAACCAGCCACTTCGGGCTCACGCCGTTCGCCGCCGCGATGTCGCGGGTGACCTCGTCCAGGTCGAAGTTGTCCATGACCTCGGGGCTTGCCGCCGCGATCTGCCCGACCGCCGCCTGCGTCTGGATCCAGCCCAGACTCTCCAGCTTCTTTATCGAAAGGGCGATCTTCGAGACGAACTCCACCTTGTAGTCCGGCCTGGCCATGAGGGCCGGCGGACGAGGCGGCAGAAGGCCGCGTCGCTCGCAGATGCCGTAGGCCCGGTGGATGACCGCCCTGAACAGCTCGCTGTGCAGGTTCCCCGCTATGGGCGCGAACGGGATCATCTTCCCCTCGTTCCGGATCTCCGCCTCGGTGGCCGTGATCTGGCGCAGGTCCCCCAGCGGATCGAAGATGTCCCAGAAGAACCCGGTGCGGACGCGCTCCCGCTCCGCCTCGATGTCCTGGTAGAGCCGACCCAGGTCCGCCCCGTTCGTCACCGGCTCGGGCCTCGCGCCCGCCATGTCCGGCTTATAGACGATGACCGCCCCGGGGTCCCTGTCGAAGTCGCGGCTCACCACGGACCCGTCCGGCACAAGCCAGTTCGGGTCGGCGTGGCGCTCGCTCGTCACGATGTACGCCTGGCGCATCCTGTTCAGCATCTTGATGTCCGGCAGCATGTCCAGCCCGGGCCCGCGCCCGTACGATTCGTTGTCCGACTTCTCGAACCGGCAGACGGCGTACGGATTCTCCTCATGCCCCGATTCCCTCACCAGGGATTTCGCCTCCATGTCGATGTACAGGTCGGCGAAGGGCATGTTCGCGTTGTCGTACAGCTCGGGGTCCCTGTCCCGCCTTGGCATGACCACATGCAGGAGCCTGTGCTTGGCGTCCATCCTCGCCGCGTCCGCCGCCTCCTCCCGCACCTTGTCCGGAAGCTGATCGCCCTCCTGGGCGAAGCTCGCCACGTACTGCCTGGCCGTCACCGTAGTCTCGCGGAAAACCGTGTCAACCAAGCCCTCTGAATCCTCGCAGTAGCAGACGCTCTCCACGGGAAAACTGCGGAAGACGAGCACGGACCGCTCGCCGCCGTCCTCGCAGTGGCAGACGGCGTCCAGGCCGCAGGCCAGGTTGTTCAGGAGCTGGATGAGCACGCTGGGCCAGTTGCTGTTGGCCAGCGCGAAGGAGATGGCCTTGGTCGTTTCGGCGAAGTAGTCCTTCACCTCCTCGTCCGCCGCCAGGGCGTCGTCCGCCGGGGCCAGCTCGAACCAGCGGCGGTCGGGCGGGGCCATCCAGTTGTACATGCCGGCCGCAAGGCGCTTCCTGGCCTCCAGGGCCGTCGTGTCGAAGATGTCAACGCCCCGCTCGCCCCCCTCGGGAAGATAGTCCGAATACGTCGGATAGACGTATCGGCGCACCTCGCGCCAGACATTCAGCCACAGCCCGTCCCTCACGGCCTTCAGCCGCCCGTACCGCTCCAAAATGCGAACTGCGTCAACCGGCATCCCTCATCCTCCCAGAATGGTCTTCTTGGCGGCCTCAGCCTCCGTGTTCCCGGCCAGAATGGTCCGTGCGCGCCCGTAGTACCCCCTGACGCGCCTCTTCTCGTCGCGCGCCGCCGCCATCTCCGCCTCCACGCCGTCCTGCTCGCGCGGCGTCGGGTCCGGATCCTTCGGCGCCGCCGTCTTCTTCACGCTGCTGTGCCCCATATTTCGTCCCTCGCAAAAAATGCCAACCACCGAAAATGTCAACGCACCTAATATAGAACACCGCCCCCGAATAATTTCAGCAGGACGCAGTCCGCACCCTCAACCTTCAGGGCGCAAACGGGGTCGAAGCCAAGCCGCCCGGCCACCTTCAGAAGCCGCCCGTTGCCCCTCTCGATGCAGGCGAACGTCTCGTCGAGCTGCTCCGCGCAGATCCTGACGCCCTTGCGCATCGCCGCCAGCGTCACGGCCGCGGACGGCGCCCGCTTCGGGTTCGCCTCGAAGTGAACCATGCCGCATCCGGCCAGAACCTGCGAGACGTAGAACACCCCGGCCTTCCGCACAGGCCCGGAACCCTCCTGCGCCAGCACGTTGTACAGCCACCCATGAAGGGCGTGCCATCTCGCCCCGGGCGACTTCACGCAGGACGCGCCAATCCCGTCGATCCGCTCAAACCATATCCTCATATCCGCCTCAATCCCCCCTTCACCACCATTGTCCCGGAGGCCTTCGGAAGCCCGGACACCAGCCCAAGCCTCCACGCCACGGCCATCGTCCGGAACGCATCGGCCCCGTGGCTCGCCCAGTCATGCAGCGGCTGCGACTTGTAGCAGCCGTGCTGGTCGTCCCACTCCTTCCTGTACGCCTCCAGGCACTTCAGCCCGCGCTCGGTCCTGCTCTCGTCGAACCAGCAGTAGTCCAGCATGTCCCTCACGCTGTCGATGCCGCCCATGAGGTCCCTGTTCGTCATCACCCGCTCGAACTCTATGCCAAGCGCCTTCGCCGCCTCCTGGCGGCTCGTGCCGCTCGAGAGCTCCCGCACGGCGATGTCATGCGGCGCGAAGTGCCGCCCGTAGCGGTAGCCGCGCTCCCTGAGGACAGCCGCGTAGTGCGGAAGCCCCTCGCCCGCGTTCTCGTAGTAGTCGATGACGCGGACCTCCTTGCCGACGAACTGGAAGAACCAGACGCACGTCTCGTCGCTCATGCCAAGGTCCCACGAAGTGTGCACGGGCAGATCCTCGTCCCAGGGAACCGCGCAGATCCTGCTCTCCCTGTGGATCCGCATGAACTGCCGGGCGTAGTAGCTCCCCTCGTTCGCCACCTTGAACGCCTCCTCCGGATACGACGGGTACTCCGACCACACCGCGTCCCCGTATATCCTCTCCTGCATCGCGTACCACGCCTGCTGCTCCTCGTCCAGCTCGATGCCGTGCCCGTCGTACAGTCCATCGAAGTACTCCAGAAGCCGCGCTGGCACGGCGGTCAGCGTCGGGTCCGCCCGGTACTCCGCGTTCGAGTGCCAGGGAAAGAAGTGAAGCCGGAACTCCTGCCTGTCCAGCCGACGCCCGCTCGCCCTCGCCGCAAGCGCCCTCTGCACCATGTCGTGGAAGTCCCCCGAGTTCCCCATGGCCGTGCTCTCCACGAAGCAGAACCCGCCCGAGTGCACCGCCGGGAGGGACCCCGTCTTAATCTCCCTGGCCTTCGCGGGCTGCATCGCGCAGATGGGCCCGTACTCCGAGATGTGAAGGAACTGACACGTCCCGGATCGCGCGCTCACGGACACCTTGATGCTCGAGCCGTTTCTGAACACGACCTCGCCGTCCTTGCTGCACCGCGCCACGGGGCACCACTCCCTGAGCTGCGCCGGAAGGCTCTCGTAGGGGTACATGATCTTGGAGTTGAAGATGTCCGCAGCCTTGTCCTTCGTCTCCGCGATGATCCTGCACGTCATGTTGGGCACGGTTACCGCCATGTCCAGGCAGATGAGGTCGATGAACGTCGTGAAGCCAAGCTGCCTCGCCTTCAGCACGATGTTGTAGTACCAGAGGTCGTCGTAGAGCCGCTCCTGCGCGGGCCTCATCCGGAACGTCACGTCCTTCCCCGTCTCGTCAACCACGTGGTAGAGGTTGTCAAGCCTCCACTTCGGGTCGGCGATCAGGTCCCTCACTCTCTCAAGCTCTTCCTGCTCCATCCCAACGCCTCGAACAGCCCGGCCGCCTCGCGGCCGATGGCCACCTCCGTCTCCTGTCGGTCGCGGTAGTGCCGCGGGTCCGTGTTCTTCAGCACGAACTGCACAACGCTCGCCGTCTGCCTCCCGTCCAGACCGCCCTCCACCTGGTTCGCCGTCACCTGGAGCAGGGCCGCGCGGCACGCCTCGCCAAGGTCGTCCGGCATACCCGACCAATCCTCCAGCGTCTCGCGCGAAACGCCCAGGTAGCAGCACAGCCCCTCCACCGAATACGGCGCCGGGTCCGCCACCTCCACCACGCCGTCGGCGCTCGCCACCTCCTTCGTCCGCCCGTCGCATCTCCGGAAATACCGCTCGGCGCGCTCCTCGAAAAGCTCCGGCGTCCAGTTCTCATGCTTGCGGGGCCGCCCCCGCCTCGTCTCGTCGCGAATCACCCAAAACACCTCCCATAGGCATAGGCCAGGACAATATTTTGCCCTCGCCATCCCGCTCACTACCAGACACAAGGCCGCAAAGAGAAAAAAAAACGGCGCGATTATTTGACAACGGGCTTACCGCACATTTCGCCGCGCAGAAAGTCCATGATCGCGAACCCCCCGACAAGGTACCCGCCACCCGTCCTGGCCGCGGCCAGACGCCCGGACGCGCACAGCGCCTTCACGAAATTCACATGCCGCCCCAGAATCCGCGCGACCTCGCGCGCCGAATAGACGCAGTTCACGTCATAGGGGATTTTCTCTGTTGGATCCTCGTCCACCTGCAGACCTCCTTGACGCCGCGGACAAAGCCTTCCGGGGCGACGGGAATACTATACAAGACACGGAGCAAAAAAAACGGCCGGGCCCGCCAAAACCCGCACGAGGCTCCGGGACGAGCCGCACGAAGCGCCGAGGCGACCCGCACGACGCCGCGGAGCGGCCCGCACGAAGGCGCACGGACCCAGCACGGCCCGAGCCCAAAAATACGATGTTTGCATTATTTTGTTGAATTTTCTGCGATCACGCCCGGAAAAGGGGAATATTCCCCCCACCGGACAAGCCCATAAATCATACAATCTGACATACAATTCAGCCAAATAAAAATTCCCCACGACATCAAGTCAATGGGGAAAAAACTAAAAAAATTGGTACCGGAGGTGGGAGTCGAACGAACAAATCCCTCCGCGAAAATCCACCGTGACATACATAAACGAGGACACTTCAACCCAAAACAAGCCCACCTCTACAAGTCCACGCGGGGAAGCCGCTGGACGCGCCGGGCGGTGGCCAGGTCGTGCGAGTAGAGGTCGGTCTGGGCGTCGGAGACGTGGCCCACGAGGCCACGGACGGCGTGGCGGGGGATCCCCGCCTCGTCGCACCTGGTGACGAAGGAATCGCGGAAACTGTTGAAGTTGAGCACCTCGCCGTCCCCGCAGCCGATGCCCAGGTCCTTGAGGATGGCGGAGAAGCGCGTGGCAAACGTGCCGCTTCCTGGGCTGTACGGCCACGCGCCGAGGACGCGCGGCCCCTTGCGGGGGAGGACGGCCAGGGCGTCCACAAGCTGCGGATGCATGGGGATCTCCACGCCACGGCCGAACCGGCGCGTCTTGGCGGGCACGAGGCGGATGACGTCCCCCTCGATCATGGACCACTCCAGGCAGAACACGTCCTTCTCCCTCAGCCCCGTGAACCATGCGATGAGGGAGGCGGTCCGCCACGGCTCCGGGGCGGCACGGTAGATCCGCCGGAACTCGTCCTCCGTGAACGGGCGCTGATGCCGCGCCGATCCCACGCGGTTGGGGATGAGGGCGAACGGGGACGCGGCCAGTCCGGAGTCCATGAGCGTCCGGGCGAAGATGGCGTTGAGGGCGCACTTGGAGTTGTTGAAGGTCTTCCCGTTGTCCTTGCCGTCCAGGTAGGAGAAGGCCATCTCGGGCGTGACCTCGTCCATGAAGCGCACCTTCACGGCCTTGGCGAACGCCCTGAAGATCTTCGCCGCTGTGGCGGACACGGGGCGGTACTTGGCGGCGGTCTCCAGGGCCTTGTCCATGGGGAGGCGGCGGCCGTTTCCGCCTCTTCTCGATGGCGTCGGCGCGTCCTCCGGCCGCTCGGGGAGGGAAGGCTGGGTCGCCTCGGCCTCTATGCCCGCGATGTGCGCCAGAAAACGCTGATGGAGCCGGGCCGCCTTCGCCCTGGCCATCAGCTCCGCCTCCATGACTTTGGCCGTCGCCAGATCCGTGGTGCCCAGGTTCACTGTCGTCATCACGCTCTTGAGCTGGCCCTTGCCGATGGCCACCACCCGCCGGTAGTACGCGTGCCAGTAGTTGTCCCTGCCCCTGCGCCTCAAAGCCATGGCCATGCCTCCGCGCCCGAAAACCAGGCGAACATCTTCATGACGAACTGCACGTCCCGATAATACACGGGGAGGAAGCCCACCAGAATCAGCAGGATATTCAGGCTGGTCCACTCGTTGGGGTCCCTCCATTTCAGAATCTGGTACGCGATCAGCCCAAAGGAGACGAACGAGAACGACAGCAGGAGCAGCCCGCCCATCACCAGCGCGCAGAACTTCCAGACGACCACGGCGACCTCGTTCAGCCCCAGCAGCAGCGCGGCGAGCCCCGACAGCACGAAGCACACGAACGACAGGGCCACCAGCAGGAACCAGGCCAGGCGAAGCCACCCCACGGGGCGGGACCAGATGACGTCATCCCAGGTCATCAGTCCTCCTCCTCGAGCTCGCTGGAGAGTGTGTAGATCTTCACCTTCACATCCGGCGGAATGTCCGGACACGCCATGATGCGGTCAAGCAGCGCCCGCCCGGATCCCCCGGACTTGGGTATCACCTTCTGCACACCGTTGTTCACCACCGCGACATTCCCCTGGTTGTTGGGCGACGAAACCCGGCTCCCCAGATTCACGGTCGCGTTTGGAAAGAGTTTGAAAAAATACTCAAGAGAAAGACGTTCAGGTTTCTTGGCCCCAGTTATTAATTCTCGCAAGTAAGAATAAGATATATCATATTTATTCTCTAAATCTTTATATGTAAGATGGTTATCCTTGTATTCAGAACGCAGAAAATCCAGAATTTTAGTATAAATATCCATGAACATTCTCCTTTTTGCTTGCTCAAAACAAAAAATACAACAAAAATATATTTTTTCTATTTTTTTATTTGATTTTGTCGCTATAGCGATATATATTTTTGTTATAGCCAAAATGGAGATGCAAACATGACGATGAAAAAACACATGATTAGTTTTGCTGCAAACCAGTCTGAATTTTCTAAACTTAAACAAGTTATGGATTATCACAAGAGGAAGACAT
>Ga0265298_10003528_pt1 | contig 20607 bp, 22 predicted proteins | sample AusTroGonzalo_MG_3_FD_193486 | JGI IMG/M metagenome (GOLD analysis project Ga0265298, IMG submission 193486) | Bovine rumen microbial communities from tropical cattle in Woodstock, Queensland, Australia - Gonzalo_01 | ecosystem: Host-associated > Mammals > Digestive system > Stomach > Rumen ... | reverse complement strand
GTGAGCTGGGCGATCTCGAGTGAGGTCATCTGCGGCTCACCGTTATTGTTCTTACTCGTGTTGATGTTGTTGTTGATCATACTGATCTGAATTGCTGTCTGTTTCATAATCGTTGTTGTTTTTAAAATTAATAAATGTACATGCGCACTTACGCACGCATGCGATGTATATATACGGTTTTTCTGCGCCAGGCTCCGTCAGCCTGCGCTTGGTGTGTCAGCATGTCAAAGAGCACCGTCAATCAAGTTTTGACGATGCAAAATTAGGCACAAAAAAAATGCGTTCCAATCTCTTGAAACGCATTCGGTAAAAGTTTCGGTAAGTCCGTGTCGCTTTCGGTAAGTCTGCGGGTAAAACTTACCGACGTTCGGTAAGTCGTTCGGTAAGTCTTAGATGTTTCTCTTCAAATACTCCATCAGCACCACCTCCCGTGCAGAGGCCCCGTTTTCCTTCCACCTGTCAATATGCAGGCGCATATACGGATGGTTGCTGATCGTGCGCTGCACCTTTCCCACCGAACATCCATGATCGAAGCTCTCAGGCAGCAACATATCAATAGCCCGCCGCTCGAAATCACTGACGCAGCCCTCATAGCCGCAGCAGTCGCGCACCACGCCGTAGGCCACCGCCCAGGCCGACGCCGCCCAGAACAGATGACAGCCCTCCTGCACTGCCTTCGCCAGACGGCTGAACACGTCACCATCCTGCCGTCGGCTCTCCAGCGTCTGACGCACGATGGCCATGCACTCGCTGTACGACTGGCGTACGGCTTTCTTCACGATGTTCCGTACCACGCCCGTAATCCTCACGTTCATCTCCTCCGTCAGCAGGATTGCGCGATAGCTCTTGTTCTTCGGACAGAGCCAGTGCCGCTTCTGGTCGTCGGTAAAGAACACCTTCGCCGTATATTCGTGGTCGATCTCTGCCAATACGATCTCACCGTCGCTGGCTATGGCGCCAATCTCCAACTGCAGCAGGTCGCCGTCGTGGATGTCGGCATCGATCATCGAATCACCCTGCGCAGGGATGTCCACCAGCGGATGCAGTCCCACCACCGACTTCGGCAGGTAGAAATAGCCCTCAATCATCTCGTCGCCCATGTCTTTGGGCACGCCACAACTGGCCTTGTTCCCCATGATGGGTATCGGCGTGTCGCAGATTTCATACTTGATTCCCTTACTGTCGAGCCATGCCAGCGCCTCCTCGGGCGACAGAACATCAAACTCGGCTGAATGTTTCTTCGTTTTAAATTTCTTAGTCATTTGTTTGAATACCTTTATTGTTAATATAACCATTGAAAAGCCCACAGAGGGCAGTCACTACGATAAACATGATAAACAGTCCGTTCATAATTTCTTTGCTTTTAATTAGACATGATTGAATTCTGGGTGCAAAGAAAACAAAGTGGTGTACCAGAACGCGGTACACCATATAAACATTAACTAGAATTAACAGAAATATCTATTCCCCCTCTAAATACAAGCTCCCCATCTCGCTGATCAATCGGCTGATGCGCTGGCGCAGGTCGGCAGGCTCCAGCACCTCCAGTCCCTTGTCGTGAGAGAACAGCTCGCCTATGAAATCCGCCGTAGGTCGCATGTCGAGTGAGAAGTCGGTATAGTCATCCGTACCTGTCAGTTCGCGCTGCGACTGGTGCAGTGGCAGCGTGCGCAGGTAGTTGGCCATCTTGCCGTATGCCCGCAGCACGATATGCGCCATCGGCGTCTCATCCGTCAGCACACCGAAATACTCCGCGAAATACCCCTGCGGCGAGAAGTCGGCAGGCATCTCAAACGTCTCTTCGGTCATCTCTAACGACAACATACGGTCGAGGGCGTAGGTGGCTATATGATGGCCAGTGAACACCAGTATATACCACCGCTGACGGAACAACTTCAGCGTATAGGGCTCTACCGTCTTCTCGTAGGCCTCGCCGCCGAAGCGCTGATAGCCGATGCGGATACGGCGGTTCAGCTTGATGGCATCGATGATCGTCGGCAGGTACTCCTCACCCGCAGGCACATCCTCCAACAGGATACGGTCCTTCACCGTCGCGCTGTCCGAGAGCGCCATGTTCACCGTCAGCGTAGACATCAGCCACTGCTCGACGCTTCCGTCGGCAAGCACACCGTCATTGGCGAGATAATACACGTTGAAGCCCTTCCCGCATTCGATGATGACGCCGAACATGTTGAAGATGGCGTCACGGTAGCGGTTGAACGTTGTACGCGACAACGGGTTGCCCTCTGCCACCTCATCGGCTATCCAACGCTCGTTGATCTCCTCGAACGTCATCCGCTTATATCGCTTCAGCGTCGCCAGCAGCCACGCATACTGATGAAATATATTCGACTGTTTCATACGGCTTGCAAAGGTAGCCATTTTTCTCCAAAGTAGGAAATAAAATCACGAAAAACCCACTTTACGCTGGCAGTTGTCCAGCCGTTCGTTGTCGCAATGGCGGATGAGCATGGAGAGAACATCCTCACTCTGACCATGCAGGATATTGTCAATAGCATAGTGACGCGCGATGTTCTCTATCTGACCACCGCTGAAGTCATACTTCGAGGCCAGCGTATGCACATCCAGTTCGCTGAGGTCAGGGATCATCGAGCGCCAGATGCTGGCACGAGCCTCCTCCGTAGGCTTGTCGAACTTGATCTTATAGAGGAATCGGCGTTCGAAGGCCTTATCCATGTTCTCCTGCAGGTTGGTGGTGGCGATCATGATGCCGTCGAGTGTCTCCATCTCCTGCAGGATGATGTTCTGCAGTGAGTTCTCCATCTTATCGACTGCATTCTCTGCACCACTCTTCCGCTTGCCGATGATGGCATCAGCCTCGTTAAATAATAAGATAGGTGTCAACTTGGCTTTTTTCACCTGTTCACGATAGCGGTCAAAGAGCCCCTTCACGTTCTTCTCGCTCTGACCTACCCACATACTCTTCAACTGTGGCACATCCACCACCATGATATTCCTTCCCGTCTGACGAGCCAGCTGATAGACCGTTTCCGTCTTACCTGTGCCAGGACTGCCATAGAACAGACAGGCGAACCCATATCTGAAGCCCTTCTCCTTCATACGTTCCTGAACCTTTCGGAAGTTATCTGGCTGCAAGAATGATTCCAGATCTTCCAACTGTCGCTGTATATCCTTGGGGAAAAACAGCTTCTTCTCCGTCAGCTTACTTGAATCCAGCATATCCGCCAGTTTCTCCTCAGCCTCATTGATCTTCATCTCTGCCAACAGCGTACGCTTGGCACTCTCCGTCAGTTTGTATCTGGTCACATCCGCAAGACCATCCACGCATCGGTGCTCTATGATCTTTTTCTTTTGCAGTTTGTGCTCACCATTCCGTAGTTCGCCCTTTGCCCTGTTGAAACTTCCTATGCCGTCAAACAGATCCTCGATGTCGCCAAAACGGATGTCATCATCGTCATGATTTATCAGCCGATGGCAAAAGAGAGTCGTCATCATCTGATCGTTGGGACTCAGACAGTATTCCTTCAGATGCTGTACGAACCCCACCTGCGGGTTATCCTTAAAGAGCGTTTGCAGTTCCTCGCAGAGTTCGTTGCACGAGATGGCATCATCATTCAAATCCTCAAACCACAGGTTCAACACTTCAAACATCGCCGCACAATCCAAGCCTTTATGTTGCGGCAACTCATACACCTCATTGTGTTTCAGACTGCGGATGACGACGGTGGGGACATCAAAATCGTCCTCGTCCTTGACATCCCGATACTTCAACAGTCTGCGACGCACCAGTGCATCGATGTCGTTGGCATAGCTCAGCACGCTGATCTTATTCACGTCAAGGTGATCGGCGATATCATGATAATCCACCCTATGTGGTCCCTTTTCCATACAGACGCAGAACAGAACCGCCTGTCTCTCAGTGATGCCAAAACTCTTGGCCAGCAACTGTATCTCTGTCTTGGCCTTCTTCATAAACTCCGGACTCATCTTGGAATCCTCAGACAATTCTACCACCCGCTCTATTGCCTGCAATAGTGTCATCTCCTTTTTTTTACTTTTTACTTGAATCTTTTTTTCCATATATTAATCTATTTTTGTGAATCATATTCTTAATATAGGAACAAAAAAGAAAAAATTCAAAAAAGCGCGAGACTTTTTTGAATTTTTCCTTCAGCAGATTCTTCTATTTGGCTATTTCTTATCCGCTATAGCATACAGCATAGACTCGCGGATCCACCAGACAGCGTAGGAGATAAACCTGAAACCACGAGATTGATCGTATTTCATAGCCCCCTTTCCCAATCCAATCTTTCCAGCCTCCACGAGTTCGTCGAGCGAAAGACCATTGTTCAGATACTCCTTGGCGACGCTGACCACAAAGCTGCCATAGACCTCGCACAACTTCTTCATCTCGTCGCAGTCAGTCCCCCTGTCCTGTACTGCCTTGGTCAGTTTAAATTCCTCATCAGCAGTCAACAAGTCATAAGCTAATTCTAATTCCTTACTATCCATATTCATTCTATTTTTGTTTGTTACTTTTTTCTGATATTACCGCTATATTCCCTCAGATAGACATAGCGGTCTGTATAGACCTCAATGTCTTTCCCATTACTGGCCAACAGCAAATCCAAGATATGATAGCCATTAAACTCAGCCACCCTACTCCAGCTGCTACTGCCATAAGAACGACGCTGCAGCTGCTTGTCATTATCAGGATTAATCCTGTATATGAACGTTCCGACTCTTACTTGATTTGCCATATAGAATCCTACTCATCCTCTAAATCTTCAAAATACTGTTCCAAATTTTGAACAGGCAACTGAACCGTTGCGCTTCTGCCTGTGCCTTGGACTGGAACTCGTTTGCTTACACATTGATGTTTATAAACCTGAGAGTCCTCGTCTTTAATGATAAATGTCTTGCCCTCTTCAATGTACTTCTTGTACATATCCGAATATTGACCTTCCACAGACAGGGTTCCATCCGCAGATCTTTTCACAACTGCATTGGGAGCTATGCAGAAATCAGTAAACTCATCATCAGATTCAAAATAGACGATGTTCTTTTCTTCAGTTATATTTAAATTTTTGTTTATCCTTCTAACATCAGCTACAATTAAGTCAATTAAATTCTCAACAGTTATACCAGTTGTAATCTCAGCACACTGATACACGAAGACTGATCCATATTTGTAGTATTCTCCTTTATTTTTCCATTTTAAGTTTTTATGACGAGGGAAGCAGTTCACTGGTTTAGATGGATTCCTTTCTATATCAAAAAAGAATTTTAGTTTCTTTTTCCAATCAGATTTGTCGTACCCTTTATTATCAAAGAATTTGCCAATAGCATTTTCTTTCTTTTTCTTTCCATTGGAAACTATTACATCATGGGTCTCGACGATATTTTTACCAGAAATACCATGTGTATAATAATTCCCTTGAATTTGTATAGTCAAGAAGAAAGGTTCATCGTTGGAATTTTCTTTTTTATTAATCATGAATATTATCTCAAATAGGCCCACGTTATGAAAATAATTGGTTCTACAGAGGAATCCATATTCGTTTCTTTCTTCACTAAAACTCCCTTTAACGACCCTCTGGGGATGTATATTTTCGCTCTCTAATCTTTTAAGTAATAGACAAAGTAATTGGTCATAGCATATTTTCTCCTTAATATCTGCTATTCTCAAATTTTGTAGTTCCAATAATTTACAATAGCCAATACTATTTTTCGGAAGTTTCTGCGGAAACACTTGCGATATATAATCCTCTTTTTCAATTATTTTCCAATCAGTTAATGCCAATTGATATAAATTCTCAATGAAAGACATATAGTCTTTTACAATTTTGTCATAGAAACTATTATCTATATCAACATGAGAAGAAGGATGGCACTGCTTCATTACTGTAAACAGATCATAATAATTTTTACATTTCCATTCAAAAGACTTTGGTGTATTCTTGTATATTATGGAGATCGGCGCTTTTAATTGACTATTTGGAGAATCTAACAAAGAAAGCAAAACAAAAGAAATCTCACATTCTTTTTTCAACTGATTATAGTTTTTAATTGCTTTATTGACATTTGCTTTTTTAGCATTAGTACCCTTAGCCCAAATATCAAAAGCTTTATCTACATATTCTTCCAATTGTTCCCTGTACGGTAAGCTTTTCATTTTGTTCTCTAAAACAAACACTGGAATCCAAATCTCTTTAGTGTCATCAGCTACTATCAATCCTTGATCTTCTGATGACGAGTCTGTAGAGTTAATTTTTTTCGTTGAATATAACACCCAAATACTAAGATCAAAATTCTTGTCTTCCCGGCGGACATCAATATATTTTTTATCTAAAGACTCCCACCAGAATTTTGTGCATCCAGAAAGACCGCGCATTATTTGAATAAAATAATTCCAATCTACAATACTCAGCCAATGTAAGAAATTACTATGGAACAACTCCTTTGATCCTAGAGACATTCGAAACATTGCCGACTTTCCCAAAATATCAACATACTTATTACTCATAATCAATTAATTTAGATATTTCTAATGCTCACAAAGTTTCAGAATTATTGAGTTTATAATACTTTCTGATCCTTCCATTCTTCATACATTTGTCAATTATGCTCTTAAATTAGTACGATAGCCTATACATCGCGAGGTCTTTAGTATCTTATTTGGTGCAAATATACGCATTAATTTTGAATGGAACAAATAAAATTCGAAAAAAAATGCTTAAGCAGCAAGAGCCAGAGGCTCCTGCTGCTTGGGTGAGAGGTTAAAATGTCTGATCGTACGATATATTTGATAGTATAACTCGAGGTCGTCGAGATGGTAGATGGTGATGGCATAAAGACCATTTTGGCATGTCGAGACGCAAAAGGCCTCTTGACGTCTGAGGTAACTCCTGATCCTTTTAAACAACTTTTCGTTGGATGTCTTAATTGTCGATGTCATAATTGTGAATTTTGGAATGTTAAATATTTTTACTTTTGGGTTAAACCTATTTTCCCCTTTGCTGTTCCCAATATCGTAACATTCAACAAAAAATTCAAATTGCGAGCCAACTTTTTTATCTTCATTAACAAAAAACGGCATCCCAAGACCTCTATACTACAGGATTAGAAGGATGCCTGCCAGCCTCCGGCTTCGGAAGAAGCTTTCCACGACTGGTTCACTTTGTGAATATGCTTCTTTATCTTTATTCTTCCTCTTTTGGTAATGGCTCCTTTTTAGCGTATTGGAGATTATTGACCACAAAGCGATACACTTCTGCATAGGGCATATCAGTATACTCATCTTTCTCGAACCACTCGTCGTCATTGTATGGATAATCGCCTATTTCTGCCTTATAAATCAATTGGTCATTCTCATCCAATCCTACGGCACAAATGAATATTATTTCATCGTCTCCATTTATCGTTGGGAACTTACTATCGCAGAAAGCATCATTCTCTTCATCAGAGTTCCACGTGTCAAATTCAATAAAACGCCCATTGGGGTTGCTCTTAAGAAGTTGAATACACTCTTCCTTTGCCATCTGCTCGATAGCCTTGATCTGTTTAAAATACTTTTCTGAGTCCATAATTTTACGCCTTTAGTTTATAATATGGTGCAAATATACACATTATTTTTGAATGGAACAAATATAATTCGAAAAAAATGCCTAAGCAGCGAGAGCCAGAGGCTCCTGCTGCTTGGTGAGGTGGAAGTGTTTGGTCATTTTATTGAGGAGGACATTGGTCCCAAAGCTGTCGAGGTCGAAGATAGTGAGGGCATAGACCCCGTTTTCGACAGAAGGGGTGAAGAAGACTCTTTTGTTGGTGATGTACTTCTGGATCTTGTTGAAATAGTTTTTTGAACTGGTGCGAATTGTTGTTGTCATATTCTTATGTTTTAAATTGATTACGCAAAGAATATAGTCACAAACAACAAAAAATTCAATTCTTACCCCAACTTTTTTCATTTAACAAAAAACGGCACCCCAAGACCTTTCTACTATAGGATTAGAAGGATACCGGCCAGTCTCCAGCTTCGAGAGAAGCTATCCACGACTGGTTCTTTTTTTTTCTACCACGCTGTTTCTTTCATCTCTATTTCGAGATTGGGAAATGCCTGGCGTAGCGCATAGAGCAAGGGTTCCATCTTGTTAGCTTCGGTATGGAGGACGATACACTCAGGATCGTCAGTGTTCATCGAGAGCAGATTGCCGTCATAGTAACGTGAGCCAACGAGCGTCTTCATCAGGATGTTCATTGGAATGTAGAGACCAAACTCATTACAGGCATCACCATATTTCTGAGTCAACTCGTCGACGAGGGCCTTTACAGCTGCAAGTTCCTGAGCAGAGCCTTTCAGGAAATAGTCTGCTTCGTGCGGATCTTCCTCTTCTGGCTCATATTTGTATTTCTTGCCAGCCAGTTTGAAATACTCTCTGGCTTTCAGTGGATGTCTAAAAATGCCGTTCTTCTCGTCACCTTTATCATACATCTGACCAAGTTTCAAAGCTGCACTCTTACTCCCATTATTACAGAGTTCTTGAAGAATTGCAGGGTTTTGAATGGGATTGGTGACATCGACATCAGGACTCCCAATGGCAATAAGAATCTCTCTACGAATCCACCATACTGCAAAAGCAATAAAGTTAAAACCACGAGTTGCATCATATTTCAAGGCGGCTTTCGCCAGACCTTCGCGACCAGCCTTGAGTAACTCTTCCAGCGAAAGGCCTTTGTTTTGATACTGTATGGCAACACTCACAACGAACCGTTCGTTGTATTTTATCAGCTTCTTCAGCTCGTCGCAGTCTGCACCCTTCTGCTGTATAGCCTTTGACAACTCAATTTCCTCTTCTTTACTGAGCAATGGTGTCTTACCAATCTCAGTTAAATACTTGTCTAATTCTTTGTTGACCATAATCATTTATTTTTTGTTTGTGATGTTCTTAACATAGACAGACGGAAAGAAAAATTCAATTTACGGGCCTAGTTTTTTTCGATGCGGGCTACTTAACAGGCTCCAATTTAATCTTTCCTTCCTGAATAGCACGGATGAGGCGGATTTGCTCTTGTTCGCTTTCCTCTGTCATCAAGTCGAATGGATGGCCATCGGCTTCTGTCTCTGGGAAATACTTGCCCTCGGCATCGTTCTTCAGATAGAGTTCGCAACCAGGTTCTTCGGCTTTGTAGAAGAATTGAAGCGAGGGATAGACTGTTTTCATCAACTGAGTGACTTCATAGCAAGGCGTCCAAGCCGTTTCGAAAGCCATCAGTAGTTTGCCGTCTTGACGTTCAAGTTCAATCCAGATTCCTCGACACAGCACGTCTTCTGGATTCTTTCCCAAGGCTTTCACCAGACAGCCCAGCCATGTGGGGCCTAAGTTGTTTTCTACTAAAGGCTGCTCCATCTCCTGAAGTTCCTTCATCTTCTGATACAGTACATCGAGTTCTTCTTGCTTTCCCTCGATGACATAATTGGTAGTGCAAATGTTTGGCATAATAATACTGTTTTGTTGCTTCTATTAAAATATTCATTTCTTGTCAGAAATTCAAAGAATCGGCGAAATTTTTCATCTGTCGGCAAAGTTCAGGCATCAGTTTGAGATATCCCACCAAAGCGTGAATGCCAATAGAGCCCTTTATCTCCAACTGGAAACGGCGATCTTTTGCATTTGGATAGATAACAAGCAAATCGTGTTTACTGTCACTATAGATTCTTTCATCTATCTCCATCTCTGCATCAGCCACTTTGAAGACTGCGGTTGTCTGATATCCACAAGGAGACTCCAGTAGTGTAGGTTTGGGAATAGAGAACAATCCTTCAACTTGCCTTTCTTTACAAATATCCAAATATTTCTGCTGTGGAGAGAAAGTAATCATATGATGACTGCAACGAGGATCATATATCTCAACAGCACCGCCAACTTTTTCAGGCTTAAGGCCAATGTTGCAAATGAACATTTGATCCTTATACTTGTTGGTCAGCTGCAGCAAATAGTTCCGAATAGACTCCATCCATGGTTGCACAATGGCTTTGAATGTCTGATCTTTGTCCAGTCCCTTGCTCTCACTTTCCTTGATGATGTGTTCAATGGTGTTAGTGTTAATGGTGCTGAGATTGATGCATCCTTCGTCTAAGACCATCGTTTCCATTGTCAGGATGCGCATTTGCTTTGCATGATAAAGGATCTCTTCTTCGCGCAGTTGGTATTCGAGAGCAAGGTCCATCAGCAGCGTTGGCAAGTCCAGCATGTAGAATTCATCTTCTCGGAGGATGAACTGCTCTGGTTTGCATGGCATCTCCTTCGTAGGTATAATCTCATAAAGTCCATACGGCGAATCCTTGATTAACCACCTGGTGATTTCCATCTGGATATTTTTATAGGTTAATTGGCAGGTTTGTGTGAGCACATCTTTGCGCCTGCTGTAGAGTCCGAAGAACTGCTTTATGGGATACCAGTATTCCGAAGTATTCAAATTCAACAGTTCCCTTGCTGTCTCAGGACTCACATTTATCTTAAAGAGGGTTAAGTCTGCACCGTTTTTCTTCAAGGCTTTTCGCAAACCTTGTTCTGAGAAAGAGAACTTTCCGTTAATGAAACCATAAATAGGGTTAGGTGCTTTCCCGAAATAGCCTTTGAGATAATTGACTTCTAATTCGGCGTTCACTTTTGCCTTGATTTGTTCCAGACTTTTCAGATGTCCGCTATAGTAGCGAAATCTTTCTTCGAATGATGCGCGACGGTTCTGAGCATCTCTTTCACTGTGAGCTAAAATCTTTTTCATATTGATACAATTTAAAATTAGTAATTATTTATTTTATCTATCTGTTGGCACAACGTTGGCATTTGCTTAAGTTTTTTATAATTGCATCAGACAAACGCGGCCTGTCTTGCGAAGTGATTCATAATGTAGTTTATAGGATTCTTCGTTGTCAATAACCCAGAGAAGTTTAGCCTTCAAATGGGGTGGTACATCTGGAGTTGGAGCATAACCATCGGTGATGATGATGAGACCATCATAGCCAGGATGCTCTTTGACATAGTCGATAGGAACCTGGAAACAAGTTCCTCCACGACCTTTCACCTCAAACTGTGTCTTATTCTTCTTTGCCTCATCCAGTTTTAATGGCTTACCTTGTAGCGCGTGGTCGAACATCAGCACGTCGATCTCCTGCACACCATATTTAAAGAAGGTGGTGATCACACGGAAATAGCGAGCCAACTCTTCAGAGCCAACAGAGCCACTGGTATCAATGGCTATGAGCAGACGGGTGATAAATTCGTAACGACTGCCCATCTGTTCGAAACCAAAGCGACGACTGGGGCGCATACGAGTCAGACGACGCCTTTGAGACAGAATACTGGAGCGGAACATCCGCAACACATTACGATAGTCGATTTTCCCCTCTGCCGCTTTCTTGATGAGTTCTATCATATTACCAGGTATGCTGCCCCATTGCATCGTGCTTTGTACGATATCAGTAATCTGCCGAGATTGGAATGGATCTTCCTCCCAAAGGGCTGTATAAGAAGCTTTTGCGGTCTCACCTCCATCTCCTTCTCCAGAGGAAGAAATAGTTTTTTGGTCTTTCTCCTGACCTTTACCTTGTCCTTCACCTTGTTCTTGTCCTTGCGAATCTGGCTGAAGATCTGGCGATTGAAGCTTTTGTTCAACTGAAGGAGCTGCAATATCTTCACCTTTTTGTCCATTAGTGCAAGAATTACCTTCGCTGGGTTTATCTCCATCGCGATGAACTCCCATTTCGCATAGCCGTTTTGCATACCATTCGTAATGTTGTCCTATGGGCAAACCATATTCTTCCGGTCTCGTCAAGTCTATCTGTCCTAAATGGTAGGCAGGGGAGATGACCATATCGCTGGCCTTATGCAACATTTCTGGTTTACAGCCTAATGGTTGGCGTGCATAGGGATGTTGCAGGAGAATGCGAATCATCTCCACCCGAAGCATAGCACTCAATATTGCATCCCTCAGATCATCGATAATATCTGGATTATACTCTATACGACCCTGACCAGACCGAAATGCGCACTGCATGTTGGCATTCATCTTGAGCCGATGCGTGCAATAGACTGTGAAGAACAGTGGATCTGTGAGGAACCACCGTTCTGCTTCTTGTTGTATGCGTTCTCGAGCTGTCATAGTGTCTGGATGAATTCGATAATCTGTTTGTAAGTCTCAGGCAGCTCCTTGTTAATCAGGCGCAGCATCTGCTTGTAGCCTGAACCATCCATCACCGATACAAAGTGTGCATACGCTTCACGACTGTGCTTTACCAGATAGTCATGGTAGGCTTTCAGGTTCTGACATACCGTCGTATAATCCGATTTGTCTATATGATCCGTCTCAAAGAAACGGGCCAGGCCTTCATTGAGTAACGAGAACTGATGCAATTCGTATTTATCAAGTTGTTTCTTGGTCTTACTGAAGTTCGACAATACATCCATAGGTGTTAGCTCTGACTTCTGGAACGACAGGAACAGTTGGGCTGTAGCCTGCACACCGATGATGCCAGCTACTATCTTCTGATGAATGGGCTGAGGATTGGACACGCTTTCCAACAATCGCGCCACCTTCTCCCATGCTCTGCGATCAGGATCCTTCTCCAAGCCCTGTTCCTCTTTGGTGTCCGCGCTGCGGTCGAGCAATTCAGGATTGGCACTGATGAAGTTGACAACCCGTTCGTCCAGACCAGAACGTAATGCCCAAAGCACCCACTCTTCAGCAGAAGGACGGAAGGTGTAGATGTTGAATCGCGACACCAAAGCAGGGTCGAGATCCGTTAACTGGTATTCCTCACCATCATTACAGGCAGAGATGATACGGCTGCCCTCAGGCAAAGGACGACCTGCCAGTTTGCGGTTCAGCACCAGGTCCATTACTGTCTGGAGGATTTCAGGACGTGCACGGTTCAACTCATCCAAGAAAAGCACGATGGGCTTGCCGTCTATGGGGAACCAATAGGGCGGCATAAAGGTGGTTTTACCTGTTGTCTCATCCTTATTGGGCAGACCTAACAAATCGCCAGGGTCGCTCATCTGTCCGAGGAACAGCGTCTTCACCATCATCCCCTTTGTCTCGAAATACTTGGTCAGGATCTGCGACTTGCCAATACCATGCCGGCCTGTCAGCATGATGTTCTGCCACGAAGGCGTTACCTCTAATACTGTAAGCAGTTCACTGCTATTGATTGCTATTGCCATAATTATTCTGTATTGTTCTTTAATTCGTTATACTTCATCTTGATCTGTTCCACCACTCTGTCAATTCTTCCATTGATAGCGGGCATACGCCTTAGGTATTCCGCCACAGCACTTATAGTAAGCTTGCAAAAATGCACATGTAGCCTGTCATCGCAATAAGACTGCATAATATATTTGGGATCAAAGACATTCGGATAAAAGTCTACTACAGTATAATCACGGCAACGCATGGAAACCTGCCATCCCTGATATTCTATAATTACCTGATGATTGTCGAAAGCAGAAATAAACATTCGGAAGTCGCCCAGATTTTGACTTTTAAGATAAGGACGTAGTTTCAGTTCGACAAAATCTTCGAACCCTTGAGAATGATAATGGAACTCCAACGCGCCATCACTGATATCACGGGTAGTAATAGCTTCCATGAATCTCTCCACGCCTTTGATCCACGGACGGAGAATAGCCTGATACATTTCCTTTAGGCTATAGTCCTTCTTGAAGTATTCTATCACTTTCGTCTCGATTTTCTTATCATCCCACAGCTCAAAGTCAATGCGGTCACATACTACGGCCTCCAGCGTCCTCAGTTTCAGTTTCTTGGCATAATAGTCAAATTCCTCATTTCGCAATTCCCATTCTGCAGCCATCTCCATCAACAAGGTGGCAATGTTGAGGGTATAGAAAGTCGTTTCTTGCAATTTCAATGCCGAAAAAGCAAGATGATGACAAGGAATCACCTCGTAATACCCAAAGGGTACATTTAATTTCGAATAGCGATTAATCATCATAGTGACATCCTTATATGTCAACAATACCGATTCTACTTCAGAACTTAGCTCATATATTTCCTCTAACCAACAATATATGGAATAACTCAAGGATCTGGGGAAAAGACCAGAACTATCTCTTCTGGCCATTTCCTCTTTGACTTCACTTTTGCCATGAATAGGCCTTTTGCTTTGTTCCATCTTAAAACAGGTTATATCTGCCCCTTCACTTATCAGGGCCATACACAGGCTGGCTTCTGAGAAAGAGAACTTACCACTATTCCAACATACAATAGGATTCTTCTCTGTGTAGTGAGGTTTTAAGTAGGTTCCTAATATTCTTTCATCCATCATATAAAAAACCTCATTACGGATGTATTCCAACTTATTATGTCTACTTGCATATCGCTTATCCCTTGCCACCCACGTCTTCCTACGCTTAGCCGCCTTTTTTTTCCAATATTCATTGAAACTCATAACTATGCTGCTTTAATTATTTCTTCCCAGCCCTTCTTGATATTATCTGCTATCTCGTTGCTGAGAATGTCGCGGATCTGCTGCTCGTCTGACGAGTAGCTCATGTCGCGCTTCAAGATGTCCTTGCGGCCACTGCTATAGTCGGTATGGAAGAAGATGTAGGCAGGATAACGGCCTGTGCGCTCCTTGTTGGTCTTCCAGATGAGGAACTTGTGGAGCATGATCTTGTCGCCAGTGATCTTACGGAATACCCTGCGCTCCAACAGCTCACTCTTCTCCAACTTGCCCATGCCGGCCTGTTGTTCCTCGAAAGGACAGAGATCTGTGAGTTGCGAGATACGGATGTGGGAGGGACATGGTGTTTTGTCATCACGTTCGCGTTCAAAGACGAGTCCGAAAGCCGATACGCCAGGTGTCATACCATTCATGAGCCATCCTTGCTCTTCGTCGAAGGTGAGCAGGGCATTGGTACGGATCTTGTCGTCGTTGCCCTTGGCCACCAGCTCTATCACGCTGAGTTCATAGACAATCTCCGGCTTCACCATCTGATAGGCGATACCTCGCGAATCGGACAGGATGTACTGCGACTCTACATGCTGCTGACTGAGACGGTCCATCAGACAGAGACGCGCATCATCAGCCAGGCCTCCTGAACCTACGGCGAACACCTGGAAGAGTCCGTCCTCTCGACGGGCAGCCATCATCAGATCGCGAACGCCCTTGTCGCCAGTGGTATAGCCCACGATGACCGCATCGATGGTGTGACGAGGCTTCACCTTAAAGACGATGTGCGAGTCGGAGTGGATCACCAGACCCTCTGCACCTTCGCCTACCACCCACTCGTCATAGATAGCCCGCACCTCTTCGTGCGACTCGGCAGTGCGCATATCGACAGGCTTGACGACCTCTGCCCTAAACCATTTGCAGAGCTGAGTATGGGTCTGCTTGTAATGCGCAGGTTTCCAAGGCTCGCCATTCACCTCGATGATGTCGAATGGGGCCAGTCGGAGTTCTTCGCGCTGGGTGGTATCGGCGAGGGCCCGCTTCACATCGGCACATCTGGGTCGGCCTCCTTCTTTGGGCAGATAGAGCTCTGCAGCCACGATGGCAGTGGATACGCCTGCCTGTTGCATCGCCTCGGCAAAGGCATCGATGCAAGGCAACTGCTCAGCCAGTTGGTTACCGTTGGAGTTGAGCATATAGGCTGTACCGTCCTGATAGAACAGGCACTGCAGATGTCCGTCGATCTTACGTGTGACGCAGAAGTCGGATCCCTCTACGCGTGAATTGATTTTCGCACCTTCCACCAGCATGAACTTGCCAGCGATGTTCCTCTTGTAGTCGATGGCCGTCTGACGGCTCTCGGCTGTGATCATATTCTTTTCCATATTCATTGTCTGTTTAAATAATTAGGATTCTGTCTGTGGTATACTCTTCAGTTCGAGATGGGTGAGTCGGAGGATGAGGGCATAACTGTCGCCATCGATACGACCTTCGAGGAAGGCACGGTAGGGAGTGCCTCCAGAATTCATAACCAGGGGCGCGACACCCTTCTGTCCACCTCCCACCAGCATCATCGACTGCTGGTCGTGGAGCTGCTTGGCCATCGCATAGAGGAAATCGTAGGTCAGGCCATTGACGTGGCGCACCTGGTAACTCTTCTTGAAGACGAACGTGCGCATGGCCTTGTCCTTGGGAATCATCTTACCTGTCCAGCGGATGGGCATGCCGTCGATGGCGATGTTGCTAGGGATGGTAGTGTCTGGCTTCATGCCTTTTTCCGATCCGTCAGGGTTATAGAGGTGCTCTGTGAGGGTGACGCCATAGGCCACCTTCTTCTCAGGGGTCAGATAGACCTTGCGGAGACCTTCCAGTTTCAGTCCGGCTTTCTCCATGTCTATCTCAGGGTCTTCGGTCATCAAGGCCTCTGGCAGTGCGTCGGCAAAATGCTTCAACAGGGCATCAGGCTCCGTCTCGATAGTCGATTTAAGTCTGCGCTCAGAATGGCCGAAGCTGCCAGTGAGGGTCTTGAATACAGTCTTGGTACGCTTGGAGGTGTTGCCAAAGGCCACCTCGGCATCGCGTCGGCTCTCGTTGGAAATATTGATCTTTCTCATACCTTATTTATTATTTATTGGTTCTACATCATACTGAAATCGAGTTCGTCGATATCCTCCTCCACATCGTCTTCGAAGTCATCGATGACGGTTTCTTCTGCGAGGGTGATCATCGGATAGTCGAGCTTACTGCCTGAGAAGAGGAAGAGGCCAGCCTCTGTGCGCATGAGGAAACCATCATTGCAGGTGGATCCTCCACGATAACTGAAGGGGAAGATGAAGATGTCGTCGCCAACGGCATCTGCAAGATCTGGATTTACCAGCTGATAGACAGAGTCCCATTCGTGGTCGAGGAACTCCTCGGCAGGGACGGTCTCGCGTAGCATAATGGGGGCATCGAACGACGAGGGAACGACCTTCAACTCCTTACCACTCTCACTATCGCAGGCCTTCAACTCAGACTTCTCCACCCAACGGCCTTCGTCATCGACGGTGCCCTGCTTGTAGGCACCTGACGGGATCAGCAGCGCATCGTCTGGTGAGAGATAGGCAGAAATGCAAGGCGTGTCCTGCTTGTCTGTTGCGACCATAGTGCTCCAACCGTAGATCTTTTTACGCTCGAGCTTAATAGGGGTTGAACTATAAGCCAAACCTTTTAAATTAAAAACTAAATCTTTTGCCATAATTACATTACTTTATTGGTTTTGTATAACCAATATCGTAATAAGCAAAAAAAAATTCAAAAAAAGCGGGCACTTTTTTTGAATTTTCTTCATTTGGGGGTGTTGGCTATACCACCACTTCTTTCAATTTCTCCCAAACTTTCACCATTGCCCAGGTGTCGAGTTCACAGTAGCGGAGAAGGGCTTCGCGACTGGCTTTGGCCTCTTCTGGCTCCATAAATTGGATCTGGGGGAAGAGGGTCATGGCATTACCGCCATTCTGGCAACGCTCATCAAGGTTGTGGTAGTTCAGGCTTGGCTCATCAGGGAACAATGCTGGCAGCACACTCTTGATAGAGAATGAGCCGTGCATAGCTGGTACATAGTAATAGCCATCTCTGAATGGATCAAGTAGGTCTTGGATATGGTCGCGGATATTCAGCAGATGAACAGCTAAATCAGGATACATCCCAGCCAGTTCCCTGATGCGTCCACATTCGAAACCTTTGTTATAGGCTAAGGTGCAGACGTTCATGGGGATGTCCTTGCAAAGTTGTTCGGCCAGAGAGCGACGAGGATCGCTACCATCATTGGGAGCCAGGAATTCCAGATGCTCATAAGGTGCATCAGCACTACGCTTGACGTGCAGCGAATACTGGAAGGTTATCTGCTGATAAGGCTTTGTACCATCATACAAAGGGATAGTCTGCTGAATGGTCTCGAAATCGAGAAAATATAGTGGATAGCTAAGTCCGTCGAGAAAGCTGCGGATGCCCTCCCTGTCAATATGTTCTGTCTGATTCAGCGTACACTCCACCTGCATCTGCTGCTTGTCACCCAACTCTATGTCGCGTACATCATTAAATAAGATACGACCTGCATGATAATGCTCCAGCTTTTTGGCCCAGTTCATACGATAAAGGTCGAATACGGTTGGCTCGTCATCAGGCACACCATGTTGGCGCTTGCAGTAGTCGAGGAAAGCACAGCCGTAGGGCTTCATACAGTGCTCAGACAAGTCGATATCTGGTTCATCTTCTTGTAATATCTTTAAAGCCTGGCTTACACGTGCTGGCACTTTCAGATATTCGTTTTCCACTAATTCCTTCATATCGATGACCACGAAGAGTTTCTGGATGTCAAGTTCGGCCTGTCGCACATAGTCACTATTGAGGCAGACCAGATAAGTATCAGTCACGTTAATGCCGCACTGCGTCAACACCCATTTTTGATAGGCAATATCAGGCGCATACTTCTCCAACTTCGCCTCCTGGCCCTCAAACTCTGGGAAGCTGCTGCTCTTAACCTCGTAGATTGCCCAGCCATCCTTGGTCTTCCGCAGTATGTCAACAGCACAATAATTCTTATCATAAGTGAAGGATGCCTCGCAGATGACATCTGTGCCCTTGGCCATCTCCTCCTTTGTCTTTTCTACCATAGCCGTGAGATCGAGACTTCCATCCTCACGTTTAGTAGTGACCTCCACAAAGGGGCCAAACAGCCCCATTGCCAGGTCGCCAACTTCATTGCCACTCTCAAATCGTGCTTCCACACCTGCATCCACTGTTGCCTCCTCAGGCTTATAAGTTCTCAGCCAGAGCTGTTTGGGGCACTGGCAGAATAGCGTGTATCGCGATTTCGATAATCCTTTTGCCATAAGCTTATGTCGTCTTTAGTTATCTACAGTTTTGATTTCACAGGGCAAAGATAAACATTATTTTTGAAACGACCAAGGAATTAGGCAACTTTATTGCTGCTAAGCATGTTTTGTACAGATCAATCTATCAATCTATCAATCTATCAATTCAAAAGTAGAAATCAATCATTTAGTATTATTATATATTATATATATATTATAATATATATATAATATATAATAATTATAATAAGTATTTTGGTGGAAATATGAAAAGCGAATTGATAGATTGATAGATTGATAGGTTGGCGTTAAAAATATTTACGTTTTTCGATACATTTCCAAGGCAGCAACAATACATTTATGTAAAGTAGGAGTTTAATGCCTATAAAGTCTCAGTTTCAATTAATGAAAGTCGGAGTTTGGCCTATGGAAAGTCAGAGAGCCTAAAAAACACGAAAAAAGGCAGCTCAAGGCTGCCCGAGATGTTGGTAAATAATATTTACTTCGAGCGGGAGAAACGTGCGTCGCTTGAGTCTGGTGAGGTGCTCAAGGGCGGGATCTTCACTCAGCAGGGATTTGAGTTTGAGCCAGGCCGAGCGTGGCTGGATGTAGGGAAAGTAGCGTTGGGCAAGTTCCATTCTGCCCATTGAAGAATAAACATTGACCATTGAAAATGAGTTTTAATAGTTAAACATGTTTCTCACTGCAAAGATAATAAAAATCGGTGAGATAGCCAAAGAAAAGCGCAAATATTTTGGCAAAAGTTTCAATAATTTCATATAACTTCACAGAAGGAGATTTGAAGCATTAAAATGCTTGCATAATTTCAAAATTATTCGTACCTTTGTATCGTGAATTCACAAAGCATATGTTTAACTAATTAAAAAAGAAAGGAACAAAAAAATGGCAAGATCAAACATTCCAATGGTGATTAACCTGCGTCAGAACACGAACGACGACAGCACTGCATTCGGCAAGTGGTTCGCCGAGGTAGATTCAAAGGAGCCCCTTAACCTGAAGGGATTCGCCAAGCACATGACGAGTCACGGCAAGATCGCCGACTATCAGATGTGTGTGCTGGTACTGGGTCAGGTCGTAGAGTGCATGAGCGAGCTGCTCGCACAGGGTCAGCCCGTGAAGCTTGACGGTCTCGGCACGTTCTCTCCCGCTGTAGAAGGCCAGGGTAACGGCAAGAACGACATGGAGACGGCCGTCTCAGTGGGCCCCGATGCGATGATCAACGGCATCAAGATTAACTTCGTGCCTGAGAACACGAAGGGTGAGAAGCTCACCAGCCGCGCCTTCAAGGAGCAGTGCATCTTCGAGTACGGCTACGTCGTGGAGAGCGAGATCCGCACGATCAACGGCAAGAAGCGTCGCTTCCAGAAGAAGACTCCGATCACCTATATGTTGGCTCCTGAGGCCGACAACAACGGCGGCGGTAACGGCAACGGTTAAGGCTTATGAAGAAGCAACGTGTGATTGAGTTGGCGGTGAAGGTGATAGTAGCCGCGCTCACGGCATTTCTGACGGCGATCGGCACGACCAGTTGTTTGGGCAGAGGACCTTTTTAAAAGTAAAAAAGTGAAAAGGTGAAAAAGTGAAAAGGTAAAAAAGTGGCTCGCAGATTTGCGAGCCACTTTTTGTGCTGTTATGCGATGTCGATCTGGCGGGAGACCTTGACTTTCTCTTCGACGATCTTCGGGAGTTCGACGGTGAGGACACCGTGTTCGACCTTGGCGGAGATGGCGTCGCGCTTCACATCGTCAGGCAGGATAAGCGTCTGCTCGTACTTTGAGT